>Ga0208435_100022_pt1 | contig 107289 bp, 106 predicted proteins | sample 24_taG_FD_184097 | JGI IMG/M metagenome (GOLD analysis project Ga0208435, IMG submission 184097) | Marine viral communities from Cariaco Basin, Caribbean Sea - 24_WHOI_OMZ (SPAdes) (version 2) | ecosystem: Environmental > Aquatic > Marine > Oceanic | place: Caribbean Sea: Cariaco Basin...
TCTTGCTGGAATTAGCGAAGGAAACATGCACCAGCAGTAGGTGAAGCATCAACCAGATAATCCGATGAGATGCCGGTCTGTCTCACTCTCATGCAAAGGTAAGATCAACCATTTAATCCGCTTACCCAAACTTTATAACGACCGCTATGGCCATCCGGAAGGTGACAGATGTCTCGCCAGCGTTGCGGAGTGCATGGAGCAAACCGTCAAGCCCCATGGCTTTCTGGTTGCCCGCACCGGCGGTGAGGAATTCAGTGTGCTGATGCCCGAAACAGGGTTGGAACAAGCCAGAACCTGTGCCGGAGAACTTCGCAAAGCCATTGCAGGCCTGAAACTGCCCCACGCAGACTCTCCGGTGAGCGATGTCGTCACCGTGAGTGTCGGTGTTGCCAGTAGTGTAAACGTGGACAATGTTTCCGGCTCCACACTCATGCGCAGCGCAGACCTGGCGTTGTATGAGGCGAAGGATCAAGGCCGGAACCGGGTTGCCTGCTTTGGTGAGGATGCGGCAAACATTTTTGGCTGAAGGGCCGGGGAAAACAGGATGGTGCTCCGGGCCGGAATCGAACCGGCACGACCTTGCGGTCGAGAGATTTTAAGTCTCTTGTGTCTACCAATTTCACCACCGGAGCATCGGGGGAAAACTGAAGGCCGGAATTGTATAAGGCCCGGATGGCTAACGCAATTCCGCTTTAAGAATCGCTCAGTAATTAAGCAACTTTCGGCAGGGACCCTGATTATTCGGGCTTGGTTGCCCGGCCCTTGTAGATATACCCGGCAATTTTCGGTGCATTGGGCATATACAGGTTCTCCAGCTCCTGAATCTCAAAACCGGCGTGTTCAATCAATTCCGCGATGTGCCGGTTCAGGTGGCAGCCGCCAGCCAGCTTTCGCCATCCCGGCGTTACCCGGTGCTGCCATTTACGCGTGGTGTCGTGTGGGGCTTCTCCGTGTTCCAGGAACAGCAGGTCGCCACCGGGCTTGAGTACCCGCTTCATCTGCAGCAAGGCCGTGTGCCAGTCCGGAATGGTGCACAGGGTGAAGGTAAGCAGAACGGTATCGACCGAGTTGTCCTGCAGCGGAATCTTCTCACCCGGCAGATCCAGCCACTCTACCCGCACCGGTGACCGGCCCAGGTTCGGCAAGGCTTTGCGCCGCATGCCTTCCGATGGCTCCAGCCCGTACACCATCTCTACGAGGTCCTGATTATAGAATTCCAGGTTAATACCCGAGCCCATTCCCACTTCCAGCACACGGCCGCGAGCCCTTGGCACAAGTTGGCTGCGCAGTTTCATCACCTGCCCCATGGAGCAGGCCTTGTCGATGATGTAGGGAAGAATCCGGTCTTCATAGAAGCTCATAGGTTCACCGTCATTGTTTTATATCAAAGGTGCGACAAACTGCCCTATTTCTTTCTGCTACAATTCCCGTAGCATCATAATTAACTGCCGGTAATAACAACATAACAAAATCGCCTAAGGCAGCGGCCGGGCAGGTTAGCACCTGTCTGTTGTGACTTGTGAAAGTTACCGGAGGTTCCTGTGGAACTAGATCCCCTCATCCTATCGCGAATCCAGTTCGCGTTTGTCGTGTCATTTCACGCCATTTTCCCGGTATTTACCATCGGGCTTGCATCTTATATAGCCGTTCTGGAAGGCCTTGCCTTCAAAACCCGTAACCCGGTTTGGACGAAGCTTTCCGGATTCTGGACAAAGGTCTTCGCCGTTGTCTTCGGGATGGGGGTGGTCTCCGGGATCGTGATGTCGTTCCAGTTCGGTACCAACTGGAGTAACTTCTCCCAGGCTTCTGCCAACTTCCTTGGCCCGATTCTGAGCTATGAGGTTATCACGGCCTTCTTCCTGGAAGCGGCGTTCCTCGGGGTTCTGCTATTCGGGCGCAACAAGGTTCCTGCGGGCGTTCACCTGTTTGCGGCCATTATGGTTGCCACCGGCACGTTCATTTCCTCGTTCTGGATACTGTCGGCCAACAGCTGGATGCAAACTCCGGCGGGCACTGAGCTGCGTGACGGCGTGTTCCATGTGGTGTCATGGAGCGAAGCCATCTTCAACCCGTCATTCCCCTACCGCTTCATGCACATGGGGCTGGCTTCATTCCTGACCGGCAGCTTTGTGGTAGCCGGTGTGAGTGCCTGGTACCTTCTCAAGGGCCGGGAGGTAGAAGCCAACCGCAAGGCGCTGTCCATGTGCCTGTGGCTGCTGCTGTTTATTGCCCCGGCCCAGTTGGTGGTCGGTGACTTCCATGGCCTGAACACACTGGAACACCAGCCTGCGAAAGTGGCTGCTATGGAGGGCAACTGGGAAACCTCTTCCAATGTGCCGCTGTTGCTGTTCGCCATTCCGGACCAGGAAGCACAAACCAACCATTTTGAAATCGGCATTCCCAGCCTGGCCAGCATGATTCTCACCCACGAGTGGGATGGTGTGGTACCTGGCCTGAAGGATGTTCCCAGAGAAGAGCAGCCTCCGGTGGCGATTGTGTTCTGGTCGTTCCGGGTGATGGTTGGCCTGGGCATGCTGATGATCCTGTTCGCGGTAACCGGGCTGGTGCTGCGGGCCGGCGGCCGCTACTACAAGGCTCGCTGGTTCCTGCAGGGGTTGCGCGCCATGAGCATTGCGCCCTTCTTCGCGGTACTGACCGGCTGGTTCGTAACCGAAGTTGGCCGGGCTCCCTGGCTTGTATACGGCATTATGAACCAGGCTGATTCGGTAACACCCTCACTGACCGGGGGCATGGCGCTGTTCACCCTCATCGGTTACATCCTGGTGTACGCAGCGGTGTTCTCCGCCGGTGTTTACTACCTGATGCGGGTGTTGTTCGTGGGCCTGGAAGGCGATGAAGACGATGCCGACCATGAAGCCGATCGCCCTGCCCGCCCGCTCTCGGCGGCCCATGTTCCGTTCGAGATCGAATCCGGCAAGGGTGCGGTTAACCACGCAAACCCCGTTAACGAAGGAGGGCAATCCTGATGGAACTGTTTGATCTGGCCCTCATCTGGGCGTTTATTATCGGCTTCGGCATCATCATGTATGTGCTGATGGACGGCTTCGACCTGGGCGTGGGCATTCTCTTTCCCTTCGCCCCCTCTGAAGAAGACCGCGACACCATGATGAACTCGGTGGCACCGGTTTGGGACGGCAACGAAACCTGGCTGGTACTGGGCGGTGCCGGGCTGCTGGCCGCCTTCCCGATGGTGTACACCATCTTCCTGCCTGCGCTCTACATTGGCGTGTTCCTGCTGCTGGCCGGGCTTATTTTCCGGGGTGTGGCGTTCGAATTCCGGTTCAAGGCGCGCACGTCCCGCTACCTGTGGAACTGGTCGTTTGCCGGCGGTTCCACCGTCGCCACCTTCGCCCAGGGGGCGGTGGTTGGTGCCTATATCCAGGGTTTCAACACGGTTGATGGCGTGTATGTGGGTGGCGCGCTGGACTGGCTTACCCCGTTCACTGTATTGACCGGCCTCGGCACTCTGGCAGGCTATGCCCTGCTCGGCTCCACCTGGCTGATCCTGAAAACCGAAGGCCGCCTGCAGGACTGGGCTTACCGGGTAACAACGCCGCTGCTGTTCGCCGTGCTGGCCATCTTCGCCATTATCAGCGTGTGGACACCGTTTGTGGACGACATGGTGCGTGAACGCTGGTTTGACCACATCGGCATCATCTGGATCCTTCCGGCCCTGACGCTGCTGTGCGCCTTCCAGGTCTGGCGCTCCGTGCGCAACCGCTTCGAAGGCATGCCCTTCGTGGCTACAATGGGGCTGTTCATCACAACCTATCTGGGGCTTGTGGTCAGCCGCTGGCCCTATATGGTGCCGCCCAACTACACCCTGTGGGATGCAGCGTCTGCCTATGAATCCCAGCTGTTCCTGCTGCTGGGCCTGCTGTTCGTAATTCCCATTGTGCTGGTGTACACCGCCTGGACGTACTGGGTATTCCGCGGCAAGGTGCGGGCCGGCGAAGGGTATCACTGAGTGGCAGAACCGGCCCAGGCTGATGTCAAAGGCTGGCTGGCCGGGCTTGCCCGGACCAGCCAGCGCTGGATAAACGCCACAGTAGTCGCCGGTACCCTGGCCGGGCTGGCCACCATCATTCAGATGGTGTTACTGGCCTGGCTGGTTTATCAGGGGGTAATTGCCGGCGAGCCGGTCTCTGCCCTCACCCCCTGGTTTCTGGTTTTGGTGGGCATGCTCGTTGTGCGGGCAGTTTGCCAGGGCCTGCAAGCACGCTTTGCGGCGCGCTGCAGCGAACAGGTACGCCGGCATGCCCGTCGCCAACTGAATGACCACTGGCAAGCTGCCGGCCCCGTAGCTCTGTCGGAAGCCTCTGCCGCTTCCCTGGCCCGGGAATGGCTGGACCACGTGGAAGCCTTGCACGGTTATTTCGCCAGGTTCCTGCCCCAGATGATCCTGGCCACCGTTATCCCTCTGATGATTCTTGCGCTGGTGTTCTGGCTCGACTGGCTGGCCGGCATCTTTCTGTTGTTATCCGCGCCCCTGATCCCTCTGTTCATGGCCCTTGTGGGTATGGGTGCAGAGAAAGTGAACCAGCAGCATTTCGAAACCATCAGCCGGCTGTCCGGGCAGTTTCTGGACAAGGTTCGAGGCCTGACGACCTTGCAGCTGTTCGGCCAGACCGCCCAGGCCAGCGATACCCTGTATCAACGCTCGGATCAGTACCGGCGTATCACCATGAAAACCCTGAAGGTGGCCTTTCTGTCGTCGGCGGTACTGGAGTTCTTTTCCTCGGTCGCCATTGCCGTCATCGCCATTTACATCGGTTTCGGGTTGCTGGGCTATATCACCTTTGGCCCCAGCGATCAGCTCACCCTGTTCTCCGGCCTGCTGATCCTGCTGCTGGCACCGGAGTTCTTTCAGCCATTACGGACGTTATCCCAGCATTATCACGACCGGGCCGCCGCCCTGGGCGCCGGAGCAGAGATTCTTGCCCGGCTTCAGGAGCCCGTTTCCGGCGCCGGAAATGTCCAGGCACAAACCGAACCCACCGCCACGGCGGACACAATCGCCCTGAGCGGCGTATCCCTGCGCTATTCCGATAGCCCTCCAGTGTTTGATCAGTTGAACATGCAGGTAAAGCGCGGTGAAGTGATCGCGCTCACAGGGCCGTCCGGTGGCGGAAAGTCGTCGTTACTGCACCTGTTAGCCGGGTTTATCCGCCCCGATGCCGGAACAATATCGGTGTTCGGACAATCTGCGGGCTCATCCCCTTTCGGCTGGCTGGGCCAGAAAGGCTTCTGGATTCAAGGTTCCTGGGCGGACAATCTGAAGCTGACCAGCCCTGACGCATCGGATATAGCCATTGAGAATGCCCTGCGCATGGTCGGCCTTGCCGAGTTGCTCGACAGCCGGGAACAGGGCATCAACAGCCGTATTGGCGAAGATGCCCAGGGCTTGTCCGGCGGCCAGGCCCGACGGCTCAGTCTCGCCCGTATCTTTCTGGCGGATCATGAGCTGGTTCTGCTGGATGAGCCGACCGCCGGCCTGGACGCCACCAGCGAAATCTGTGTGCTGGAAGCCCTGCACAAGCTTTCCGAAGCCGGCAAGACCGTGATTTTCTCTACCCATCACCAGGCGCTGCTGGCACTGGCCGACCGGGTTCTGATCGTCTCCGGCGCAGAGGTGCGCAATGCGTGAACTCAGGCCCTGGTTACCGCTGATTCTTCGCCGCCGGGGTCGGTTGGTGGTGGGCGGTGCCCTGCTGCTGGCAACACTGATCTCCGGCATTGCCTTGCTGGCCCTGTCCGGATGGTTCCTGACCGAAACCGCCCTGGTGGGCTTGCTGTTTGCGGCGGGTGTTCAGGCGTACATCAACCTTTATGTGCCCGGCAGCGGAATCCGATTCTTTGCGGTATCCCGAACGGTATCCCGATACCTGGAGCGGCTTTACAACCACAATACGGTGCTGAGCCTGCTTACCGATATTCGCGTAGCGCTGTTCAACCGGCTGGCGCAGGCGGGCAAACGCCAGCGAGGCGATAAAACCGGAGCCCAGTGGTTGTCCCGCCTGACTGCCGATGTAGACGCCCTGGACACCCTGTACCTACGCCTGATTGCCCCTACCGCAATGCCGGCGCTGGTTACCCTGATGATTGTCGGCCTGGCCTGGCTGCTGTTCAGCGGCACCATTGCGCTGATACTGCTGGGTATTCTGGCAACAGCCTTCGGTATCGCCACCTGGGGGCTGTATGTTCGCACCCGGGCGCTGTCGGGACAGTTAAACGAACGGCAGGAACAACTTCGCGGCCAGGTGATTGAACACCTCGAAGGCTTTGCAGAACTCACCGCCGCCGGCCGTACGGGCAAACATTCGGGCCGGCTGATGCGCCACGCCTTTGCGCTTTCACAAAGCCAGGCGGAGGTCGATGCCAGGGTGGGCTGGCACCTCTCGGTAACAGTGTTGCTTGTAAACCTGTCAGCGGTGATCGCCCTGTGGGCCGGCTTTGGCTTGTTCCAACAGGATCTCGTATCCGGGCCGGTTCTGGTGCTGCTGCCCATTGCCCTGCTTGGTCTGGGAGAAGTTTACGGCATGCTGCCTGAAGCCTTTGGAAAGTTTGGTGCAACACTGGCAGCCGCCAGGCGTCTCAATGAAGATGTACAACCCGCAGATGAACAGCCTGGCTTCCAGAAGAGGCCGGCCGGACAGGGCGCAAAACAAAGCGCTCTGACCGCGAGCGACCTGGCCGTTGGCCACCCGGGGCAGTCTCCGGTTATCACCCACTTCTCGGTAGCGGTCGAACCCGGAGATCGCCTGGGCGTAGTCGGGGTGTCTGGCAGCGGAAAATCATCCCTGGCAGATACCTTTGCCGGTTTGATTGCTCCCGTTGCAGGTTCTCTGGAGTCCCTGCCCTGCACCTACCTGACTCAAACTACGGTTGTGTTCGACGACACCGTCAAAGCCAACCTGTTGCTGGGTAATCCAGAAGCAACGGACGGCGAACTCTGGCATGTACTGGAGCTGGTGGAACTGGCCGAGCGCTTCAGCCGTGAGGTTGCAGGCCTGGATACCTGGCTGGGGAACGGCGGCAGCCGCTTGTCGGGCGGTGAAGCCCGCCGGCTGGTATTGGCCCGGGTATTGTTGAGTAAAGCACCGCTGGTGATTCTGGATGAACCCTTTACCGGCGTGGATGCCGATACCCGGGGCCGCATAGCTCCCCGGATTGATCAGTGGCTGGACGGGCGCGCAGTGATTTCATTGGGCCACGGGCCGGAGGCATTGCTGCCATCCGGCCACATTCTGCATTTGAACTAGCGGCTCAGCGGGTTTCGAGCAGCTCGAAAGTCAGCCCCGCCCTAGTAGTCAGGCGCTCAAGCAACTTACCGTTAAGCGCAGAGGCCGGAGTCCAGAAACCACCAGGCACTTCGTCTTTCACATCAAAGGCCAGGCACATACCGGATTCACCCAGCATCTTGCCGGTCGAGCCGTAGCCCGGATCCCGGTCGCCCGTCACCTTGGTGATCAGGGTCTTGCCATCTTCTGTACGCCCGACAAAGCGGATGTCGTAGAAGCCTTTTTCCTGTGATTCCGGGCTTGGCCCCTCACCCGGCTTGGGCACCAGTTTTTCCACCACCCAGCGGGTTGGCTTGATGGCCGATGCGGTAAAGAAGGCACCCAGGGCGGCCACAATGCCATAGGCCGACAGGCGTCCCTTGGTGCCTTTGCCGGTCATGATGGCTTCGTCGTAGGTGAATTCCTTGCCGTAGCGGGCTTGCTGCAGGGCGTTGGAGCGATGAACCACCCGGGTATTGATGGCACCCATCACAAACGGGGCCAGCCAGGCATTGAAGGTTTTATCGAATTCCGCTGTTTTCAGGCTCGGCTGGCGCGTGTTGGAACGGTGGTCCGGCGGGCAGATGGAGAACGGGTTAGCCAGCTCTTTCCGGAGCTTCGGGTCTGCCCCGGCCTCTTTCGCCACGTTGATCATGGAGGCTACAGTACCGCCGGACAGCCCGCCCTTGGCCACCTTCACCCGCATACGCACATCACGACAGGACTGGCCGAAGGTCTCTTCGGATTTCTGCTGCAGGAACCAGACGCCCATATCGGAAGGAATCGAGTCAAAACCGCAACAATGAACAATCCGGGCTCCGGTCTGCCTGGCCTGGTCTTCATAACGCTCGATCATCCGGCGAATCCACTGAACTTCGCCGGTCAGGTCGCAGTAATCGGTGCCGGTGGACACGCAGGCTTTAACCAGCGGCTCGCCATACAGCGCATAGGGGCCAACGGTCGAAATAATCACCCGGGTCTGTCGGCACATGGCGGCAAGGGCGTCGTCGTCAGAGGCATCTGCCAGAATAACCGGCAATGCAGAGGCGTTATCCCCCAGCTCAGCCTTCAGGCTGGCCAGTTTGCTCTCGGAACGGCCGGCAATGGCCCAACGGACTTCACCACCGGTGCCGTAAGTCTCCATCAGATACCGGGAAAGAATCTGGCCCACAAAGCTGGTGGCGCCAAATACGACCAGATCAAACTCTGCCTGTGTGGTGTTGGTCATTATTTATCCTTATTCAAACGGGTGTTGGGTTACGATGGTAACAGGTTTGAACACAGGTTCTACTTTCCTGTTTACGCTGTCCGGGGCGTCCACCCGGCCAATCGTTTGTCATGCAGACTGGGGCACACTCTGTACATGCACACAAGACACCCGGGAGGTGCCCTTTGAACACGTTGCTTGCATTCACCAGCCTGATTCTTCTGGTGTTCAGCGCCCTGCTGCTCTGGCAATTCCTCGAGCAGAAGAAGATGATCGCCCAGATGCTGGAGAACGAAGGTATCCCTGAGACCAGCCAGGATCCGGAATTGATACTGACCCTTCGAGTGCTGGACCCGATTTCCCTGGCCAAGCGGGAATCCCGGACCGGCCGGCTGCTTGCGGATCGCTTACCGGTAATGACCCGGAAAATGGTCTATCAGGAAGTCATGAAAGAACTCGAAGTGGAACTCGAAGAGCGTGATATCGATGTTGAAATGCACATTGAATACCGCTGAGGAGCCTCGGCCATGATCGCCCAGATTCTTGTTGCCCTGAGCCTTGCCGCCACCGCCGGCTGCCTGTTTGCCGGTTTTCGTGTATCCGGCGATAACCGCCGTGATCTGAGGATTCTTAACACCCACCGCATCAGTGCCCGCAGTGCCGTCCAGAAAAGCCGTATGGAACTGCTGGAAGTCCGTAACCGTGCGAAATTGCTGGAGGATACGGTCTCTGGCGGCGCCATGGCGGTCGAGAAAGTGCACAAGGCCATCGCCAACACCACGTTTGGCCTGATCGACATGTTTTCCAGCGATGAAGAGTTTCGCAACAGTACCAGGAAGGTCCAGCAAACCCATCACGAAAAAACCGAGCAGGTGTACAAGGCGGTCCGTACCACCAACCGGGCCCTGCATATCCTCGCGGATACCCTGATTATCGGCAAAGCCGAAAAACGCATTGTTTCAAAAACAAAAAAGGCACCCTGAGGTGCCTTTTTTGCTAAAGAGATCCGAAAGTTACAGAACTTTCTTCAGCTCTTCTTCGAACTGCGGAACTGCTTCAAACAGATCCGCTACCAGGCCGTAATCAGCAACCTGGAAGATCGGCGCTTCTTCGTCCTTGTTGATCGCAACGATCACCTTGGAGTCAGACATACCTGCCAGGTGCTGGATGGCACCGGAGATACCCACCGCAACGTAAAGCTGCGGAGCAACGATCTTACCGGTCTGACCAACCTGCATGTCGTTCGGTACGAAGCCGGCGTCAACTGCGGCACGGGATGCACCAACAGCGGCACCCATCAGATCAGCAACCTGCTCCAGCATCTTGAAGTTGTCGCCGTTCTGCATGCCACGACCACCGGAGATTACGATACCGGCAGAAGCCAGGTCCGGACGGTCAGACTTGGCCAGCTCTTCGCCTACGAAAGAAGACAGGCCGGCGTCTTTTACAACGTCCAGCTGTTCTACAGAAGCAGAACCGCCTTCAGCAGCAACCGGGTCGAACGCGGTCGGACGCACAGTGATAACCTTGATGCTGTCGCTGGCCTTTACGGTCGCGATGGCGTTACCGGCGTAGATCGGACGAACGAAGGTGTCGTCAGACTCAACGCGGATAATGTCGGATACCTGGGCAACGTCCAGCAGCGCAGCAACGCGCGGCATGAAGTCTTTACCGGTGGTACCGGCAGAAGTCAGGATGTGGCTGTAGCCCTTACCTACTTCAGCAACCAGCTCGCCCAGGTTCTCACCCAGGAAATGACCGTACGCGGCGTTGTCTGCAACCAGTACCTTGTTCACGCCTTCTGCCTTGGCAGCGGCTTCAGCGACGGCGCCTACGTTCTCACCGGCAACCAGCACGTCGATGTCGCCACCGATGGCCTTGGCAGCCGCTACAACGTTCAGAGTAGCCTGCTTCAGGCTGCTGTTGTCGTGTTCAGCAATTACCAGGATGCTCATTTAGATCACCTTCGCTTCGTTCTTCAGTTTATCCACCAGCTCAGCTACGTCTGCCACCTTGATGCCAGCCTGGCGTGCAGCCGGGGCTTCGACCTTCAGGGTGGTCAGACGCGGGGCGATTTCAACACCCAGATCGGCGGGGCTCATGGCGTCCAGCGGCTTCTTCTTGGCCTTCATGATGTTCGGCAGAGAAGCGTAACGCGGCTCGTTCAGACGCAGGTCAGTGGTAACAACCGCCGGCAGGTTCAGGGCAACTGTCATCAGACCGCCGTCTACTTCGCGTGTTACGTTAACCTTTTCACCGTCAACAACCACTTCGGAAGCGAAAGTGCCCTGGGCCATGCCAGTCAGAGCGGCCAGCATCTGGCCAGTCTGGTTGTTGTCGGAATCGATGGACTGTTTGCCCAGAATAACCAGCTTGGGCTCTTCTTTCTCGACAACCGCCTTCAGCAGCTTGGCCGCTTCCAGGGACTGTACTTCTTCGTCAGTCTCGATGTGGATACCACGGTCAGCACCCAGCGCCAGTGCAGTACGAATCTGCTCCTGGGAAGCCTTCGGGCCAATGGATACAACCACGATTTCACTGGCAACGCCCTTTTCCTTCAGACGAACCGCTTCTTCAACTGCGATTTCGCAGAACGGGTTCATTGCCATCTTGACGTTGGCGAGATCAACGCCGGTGTTGTCCGGCTTGACACGCACCTTCACGTTGTAGTCGATAACTCGTTTTACAGCGACCAGAACCTTCATAGATTCCTCGTTCTTCTACGATGGGTTTAATGAGTCTTCACAGTCAAAGGACCGGGTTGACCCGACCTGACAATGAGACGATACTAAAAATCGACTCAAAACACACGATATTTCGGTGTATACGTACAATGCCAAAGGTAAGGGCAGATTTCAAACAAACGTTTGTTTGATTCTTGAAATGCGCTATCCTTCGGGTTAATAACATTCATTAGAAGCTGTTTGAGGAGACCAACGTGGAACGCGAATCGATGGAATTTGATGTTCTGATCGTCGGCGGCGGCCCTGCTGGCCTGTCTGCAGCCTGCCGCGTCATGCAACTGGCGCAGGAAGCTGGCGAAGAACTGACTGTCTGTGTAGTAGAAAAGGGTTCTGAAATCGGGGCGCATATCCTCGCAGGTACCGTATTCGAGCCTACTGCCCTGAATGAACTCTTCCCGGACTGGAAAGAAAAAGGCGCTCCCCTGAATACGCCGGTTACCCGGGACGACATTTTCCTGCTCAAGAACCAGGAAAAAGCTACCAAGGTTCCCAATGCCTTTGTGCCCAAGAACATGCACAACCACGGCAACTATATTATCAGCCTTGGCAACCTGTGCCGCTGGCTGGCCGAGCAGGCCGAGCAGCTGGGCGTAGAGGTTTACCCGGGCTTTGCCGCCTCTGAGACCATCATTGAAGATGGCCAGGTTAAAGGTATCATCACCGGCGACATGGGCGTGGCCCGTGACGGCTCCCAGAAAGATGGCTACATGCCGGGTATGGAGCTGCGCGCCAAGTACACCCTGTTCACCGAAGGCTGCCGCGGCCATCTGGGCAAGCGCCTGATCAGCGATTTCAAGCTGGATGAAGGCAAAGACCCTCAGCACTACGGCATCGGCATCAAAGAACTGTGGGACATTGACCCGGCCAAACACGAGCCGGGCCTGGTGGTTCATACCACTGGCTGGCCGCTGAATGAGTCTGGCTCTACCGGCGGTTCTTTCTTGTATCACCTGGAAAACGGCCAGGTTTATGTTGGCCTGATCACCGATCTGTCCTACAGCAACCCGCACCTGAGCCCGTTTGAGGAATTCCAGCGTCTGAAGCACCACCCTGAGGTGAAGAAGTACCTGGAAGGCGGCAAGCGTGTTGCTTACGGCGCCCGCGCCATCGCCAAGGGTGGCTACAACGCCCTGCCGAAAATGAGCTTCCCGGGCGGATTGCTGCTGGGTTGCGATGCCGGCACCCTGAACAGTTCCAAAATCAAGGGCTCCCACACTGCCATGAAATCTGGCCTGCTGGGCGCCGAAGCGGTGTTCGAAGCTCTGAAAGAAGGCAAGTCTGGCGAAGAGATCACCAGCTTCCAGAAGCGCTTTGAAGACAGCTGGTTGTACAAAGAGCTGTACGCCGAGCGTAACTTCGGCCCGGCCATGCACAAGTTCGGTAACATCGTAGGCGGCGCCATTGCCTTCTTCGAGCAGAACATTCTGCGTGGCAGCCTGCCGATCACGTTCCGCGATACTACCCCGGACTACGCCACCATGAAGCCGGCATCCGAGTGCAAGAAGGTCACCTATCCGAAGCCCGATAACAAGCTGACTTTCGACCGCCTGTCCTCGGTGTTTATCTCCAACACCAACCACGAGGAAGACCAGCCGGTTCACCTGAAGCTGACCGATCCGGACATTCCTCTGAAGGAGAACCTGCCCAAGTTCGACGAGCCCGCCCAGCGCTACTGCCCGGCCGGCGTGTACGAAGTGGTTGAAGCGGAAGATGGCAGCGGCAAGAAGTTCCAGATCAACGCCCAGAACTGTGTTCACTGCAAGACCTGTGACATCAAGGACCCTGCCCAGAACATCACCTGGGTAACGCCGGAAGGCGGTGGTGGTCCCAACTACCCGAATATGTAAGCGGGTGTACTGACCAGAAAATGCCGGAGCTCGTCTCCGGCTTTTTTGTGTCTTTTTTCGTGTTTTTTCGTGGATTTCGTGGCAAAAAACCAAAAAAAACGGCCCCCGCAGGAGCCGTTCTTTGATCAACCTTTCGGAAGAGATCAGTGCACGTGGCCGTGCTCTTGCTCTTCGTCGGTTGCTTCGCGAGCTTCTACTACTTCTACGTCGAAGTGCAGAGTCTGGCCAGCCAGCGGGTGGTTGGCGTCGATGGTGACGGTCTCGTCACTGACTTCAACAACGCGAACAACCTGGGGGCCGCCCGGAGTCTGGGCCTGGAACTGCATGCCCGGCTCGATGGTGTCGACGCCTTCGAAGGCAGAACGCGGAACCGGCTGGATCAGTTCTTCGTTAACTTCGCCGTAGCCTTCAGCAGGAGCTACAGAGACTTTAACCTGGTCGCCAGCGCTCTTTTCGTTCAGTGCGTTTTCCAGTCCACCGATAATGTTCTGTGCACCTTCCAGGTAAGACAGCGGCTCACGGCCTTCTACGCGGGAGGAATCGAGTTGCTCTCCCTGGTCGTTAGTGAGCGTGTAATGGATGGTGACAACACGAGGTTGGGCCATGTGATCTCCTTGCGTGTCGCAATGACTGTGTATTTAAGATGTAGGTAATCGAAAGTAATCTTGAACAGCCATACTGCACAGAGGGACTAACGACCACCGGGCCTCGTTAGAGAGCCAGGCTCGATAACAAGTAAGAAAAGACAGTTTAACAAGTGACAGACTGCGTTTTCTACCTCATTCATTGGGGTGGTCAGGGGCTTTTCAACCGCCCTGCCCGATTTTCCAGAATTTTCCGTGGCTAAAAACTCCCAGCACGGTTTCGCCGTTTACCGTTTGCTCTTCAACAAACTCTGCCAACTGGTAAAAGGCATTGGTCACCAACCGTGCTTCCACGCCGTGCCTGACGGCGACAACTGGCCGGGGCTCGTCGCTGTCGGGATAGGCCCCCACCTCAAGCGGATGGTCCGGGCCGATTTCCAGGGTTTCGCCCATATTGGTGGTCACCGAAATCACCTGGCTATCACCCTCTCCCGTGGCCTCTGCCGAGTGGGCCAGCAGCGGCGTGTCTTCTACCGCAATCCGCCACTTCTCAACCGGGGTGACCAGGTAGTAGGCGCCGTCCTGCTCTTTTCGCAAAATAGTGGAAAACAATCGCACGATCGCTTCCCGGCCGATGGGTTTGCCCTCGAACAGCCAGGAGCCATCCCGGGTGATCAGCAGGTCCATATCCCCCAGCAGCCCCGGGTTCCATTGGTCTAGCGGCGGTAAGGCCTTGCCACCGGCATTCTGTTCAACAGCGGAGGCCAGTTCATCAGGCTTTCGGGTCATAGTGATCTACTCCGTTTACAGTCCGCGCATCAACTCGGGGCGCAGCGCCGCCGCACCGGGATTGCTGATGGCCAGGTTGACCTGCTCCAGCATTCGCTGTTTGTCCCGGCCCAGAGTGCCCTTGAGCACCAGGTAGTTGGAGGCATGGTCACTGCGGAAAATGGTTTTCTCCAGTTCCAGGTGCTCGAGGAACAGGCGGATTTCCTCAAATAAACCTTGCTGGCTCAGGGGTACGAAATCATCACCAAAACCCTCCCGGAAACGCTCTTCGCCCTGAGGAAAGCTGACAACCAGTGTCGACAGGTAATCCGGCTGGGTTTCGTTGCACAGGGTGGCGGTGTTGATGGCATGCTGGCGCGACAGGGTTTCACCACCCAGGCCGTTAAGCACCATCACAGAGCTGGTCAGGCCTGCCTCGCGAATCTTGGTCAGGGCGGAACGGGTGGATTCCCAGCTCTCACCCTTGTTGATACGTTTCAATACTTCGTCGTCGCCGGATTCCATGCCCACGTACAGGATGCCAAGGCCGGCTTCGCGCAACTGCACGAGGTCTTCAACAGATTTCTTCGCCAGGTTTCGTGGCAGGCAGTAGCTTGAAACCCGCTGGAGGCCCGGAAAGGCGGTTTTCAGGTCACTCAGGATTTCCAGCAACCGGCGGGTTGGCAGCACCATGGCATCGCCATCGGCCAGAAACACCCGGCGGACGTCACCGAAGGCCTCGGCAGCCTTTGCGATATCGGCCCGAATGTCCTCAGGCTTCCTGGCCCGGAATTTCTTCTGGGGCTGGGTGTACATTTCGCAGAACGTACACTGGTTCCAGGAGCAGCCGTTGGTCACCGGCAGGATCAGGGACTTTGCCTCGCTCGGCGGGCGGAAGACGGGTTCGATATACTCGATCGGAAAGCTGTACATGGCGTCTCGAAACTTGAGAAATGGAATGACAGGGTAAAGATCAGGGCAGAAACTGTTCTTTCAAGTCAGCGCAGCCCGGGCCCACCACCGGCATATCCAGCACCACGGCCTGGGCGGTCATAAAGGGAATGCCCTTGCGATGGCCGTCCACCAGCAAGGTAGACAAGCTGCCCACCAGGGGCATGTGGGACACCAGCATCAAACGGGAAACATCGGTTTCCAGTAAAGCGTCAAGGCAAAGCCCCGGATCATCGTCCGGGGTAATGAACGGCTGTTCGTCAACCGGGCAATTCAGCACTTCAGAGACAATCGCTGCGGTTTGCCGGGCCCGGGTGTAGGGGCTGCACCAGATCCGGTCCGGGCGCCAGGACGATTTTCCGATAGCCGCGGCCACGGCTGCCGCCCCGTGCCGGCCCACATCGGTGAGCTCCCGCTCCTGGTCCAGGCTGTGCCAGCCGGCTTCGCCATGGCGCATGATGATCAGTTGCATAAGCGCTCCTCGTTCGCAGAAGCCTTTACTGGGTGATGGTGCGGGGCAGAATAAATTCTACGTCAGAGTTCTGTACCGCCATCATCAGGCTGCTGATGACCGCGTTGATCGAAGCACCGTTGTACAGAATCTCGTAAAGCCCGCGCACCAGTGGCATGTAAATGCCGATGGATTCCGATTTCTCCCGCACCAGTTTCAGGGTGTAGATGCCCTCGGCCACCTGGCCCAGCTCTTTCACCGCTTCGTCCAGTTGCTTGCCCTTGCCCACCGCGTAACCAATCCGGTAGTTCCGGCTTTTGTTCGATGTGCAGGTGGCAATCAGGTCGCCAACGCCCGCCAGCCCCATAAAGGTCATCGGGTTGGCTCCAAGGCTTACGGCAAAGCGGCTCATTTCCGCCAGCCCTCGGGTAATCAGCATGGCCCGGGCGTTTTCACCCATCTCCAGCGCCGAGGCCAGGCCGGCCACAATGGCGTAAATGTTCTTGAGGGCGCCGGCCAGCTCTACGCCATACACGTCTACGTTGGCGTATACCCGGAAATACTCGCACCCCAGCAGATCCTGCACCGTGCGGCGAACTTCCGGATCCTTGGCGGCAATGACCGTGGCGGTCAGCTCACGATTGACGATTTCGGCCGCCAGGTTCGGGCCGCTGAGCACCCCGGAGCGACAGCGTGGAAGCTCCTCCATCAGGATTTCGCTCATCAGCTTGAAGCCGTGTTCTTCAATACCCTTGGTCAGGCTGACTACAATCTGCCCTTCCCGGAATGCGTCGGCATTCTCGCGGATCACAGAGCGGAACGCCTTGGAAGGGATAGCGACCAATACCACTTCGGCCCTGGCAACGGCTTCGGCCAGGTCTGTGGTGGGCTGCACGTCGCCTTCAATGGTGACATCCGGCATGTAGCGCTTGTTTACACGGGTGCGGCGAACTTCCTCCGCCTGGGCTTCATCGCGCATCCAGAAATGGACGGTGTGGCCGTTTTCGCCAAGAACCTTGGCCATGGCGGTACCAAAGCTACCGCCACCCAGCACTGCAACGTCGTAAGACTTCGCCCCGTCTTTCGGGGGAGTGGTGTTTTCAGGCATATCATTTCCGTTTTATTGCGTACGGGCAGCGAACCCGTGGCGTGCTGAAACCTAGCCGGTTTCTTCACACTCGAGGGCACGCACCAGATTCTTGAATTCTTCCCTGTTCTTGCTGTTCATACCCATCAGGATTTTATGGGCGTCCAGAACCTTGTCTCTCACCTGCTGCTCGCTGGCCTTGAGTACGGGAATTTCTTCGAGTTCTTCTAACCGGGAAGCGGGCTCGCGCACAATGATAAAGATCTTGTCGAAACCCATTGAGGTAATAATGCGGGTAATATCAGGGTTGGTCGAGATCAGAGTCGGCAGGAAGCGGCTCTGCTTTCGGGCAGCCAGGGCAATCTTGGCCAGCAACCCGAGGGTGGTGCTGTCGATAATTTCGGTCTCTGTCAGATCAATAATTACCGTTTTGAACTGCGGGTTACCCGTGATGGTCTCAACCAGATTGTCCAGCGTCGAACACAGGTTCAGCCGGATTTCCCCAATAAACTTCAGGACGTAAATTCCCTGCTTTTCTGCTTGCAGGATCTTATAACCAGCCATTTTTCACACTGCCACTACGTCGACGACGTGTTATCTGGCCCGTCAAGGGCATCAGTTACCGAAACTATCGCGATATCGTCGGGCAACTCGGAGATGGTATCCAATCCCAGAGCCTCACTCAGCGATGCGATAGTGTGACTACCTCCAGACACGAGTTCAAGTAGTGTTCGTTCCTTTTCATCCAGCGATTTCGGAGCAATTACCTCCAGAATGCCGTCTGAAAACATCAACAACCTGAACGGCCGGTCCAGATGAACCTGATACACCTCCCATTCGGGATCTTCGAATAACCCCACCGGCAGGCCATTACCTTCCAGAAACCGGGTTTCGCCGTCTTCAAACGACAAAATCGGCATCGGGAAATGTGCACCCACCGCATAACTCAGTATACGTTCAGATATGGAAATTATCCCCACAAACACGGTTACGTGTTTACCCAGGCCGGTATCGAGCAGTTCCGAGTTGATCCGCTCGAGAAAGCGCTCCGGGTGAAGGATGTCGTCGCTGGACTGCCGTTTGAGATTGCGCTGCAAACGATTGGTCAGGTTTTTCAGCAGGACAGTGACAAAGGCAGAGCTGGCGCCGTGGCCGGAAACATCGGCGATGTATACCAGCACCTTGTCTTCGGAGATGCGGAAATAATCGAGAAAATCGCCGCTCAGGTAGAGCGAGGGTTTGATCTTGTGGTCGACCTGCAACCCGGAAATCTGCAAATCGTGGTCCGGAAGCATTCGCAGCTGGACTTTGCGCCCGGCGTTCTGGTCTGCCCTCAGCTCCGCAATACCGCTGCGCAGCTCCCGGTTGGTTTCTTCCAGTTCCTGTCTGTACAACTGGTTCAATCGGTTAACCCGCACCCGGTCGAACAGTTTGCCGATCACATCATCCAGTGCGCCTTTGTCGTCGTTGCAGGGCTTGAGCACCACATCGGCGGCACCGGCCCGCAGCGCCTGGATAACATCGGTACTGGAGTTGCTGGCCGTGCAGGTAACCACCGGAATAAAGCTTTCCGAGTCCGCCAGCCGGGTGGTGAGATCACGGATGGCGTCGGCGGGCAGGTCTGCAAAGATGACGTCCGGGAGTTTATCTTCGAACAAGCCGCGGGCGGACTGGATATCGGGATACCCGGTCACGTAGAACCCCCTCGCTTCAAGGTAGCGTGACAAATCGTTTCGAGCCTGTTCGTCGGCATCGATAATCAGTATGCGCTCGGTGCGCGAGTTCATGTTGATTGCCTTAAACTACCAGCGATAAAAGAGAAATTCGGATCATATCGCCTATTCTGGCATGCCCCTGTGATATAACAAGGTCGCTGTCATCATTTTGGGAGAATTGTAACCATGCGACGTGCCGTCAACGACCTGTTGGGAGCCTACGACAAGCTGATCATGGATCCGGTTCACGGGGGGATTCCCCTGTACCGCCATGAAATCCAGGTTATTGACCACCCGCTGTTCCAGCGTTTACGCAACATCTGCCAGAACGACATTCTCAGCCTGGTGTTCCCCGGTGCCACCCACTCCCGGTTTCTGCACAGCATTGGCGTGATGCATGTGGGCACCCGGATGTTCCGCTCGATGATTGATGCCTACCTGCGGGAGCGGCAACTGAGCGAGCGCATGGACCTGAGCCTGAGCCAGCTTGATGCCATCGACTACCTTGCCAAGACCATCCGGCTGGGGTGCCTGCTGCACGACAGCGGCCATTCCAGCTTTTCCCACCAGTTTACCCAGGCCCGGCGCATCCGGGAGCTGATGTCCCGCCCCGGACGGTTTGCCGACCTCTGGCAGGGCGTGGATTACTCGCGCTATCACCAGGGCGAGCCGGACGAACTGGAGCATGAGCATTATTCTGTGCGGGTGGCGCACGAAGTGCTGACCTCTGTCGACCTGGAAAGCGCCGGCCTGGATGCGGTGGATGTGATCGGCATTATGGAGACCACAGACGTCACCCCCAGCGACACCTTCTGCCGCCACGCACGCACCTTCTGGGATTTCATCGCCGGCGACGATGCCGTTGCCGGGGCGATTCCGGAACGCGACGTACCCGGGCTGGTCATGGGACTGTTGTCGTCTATTGTATCGGGCGAGATTGATGCCGACCGGGCCGATTATATGCTACGGGACGGCTTCCACAGCTCCGTCACCATCGGTGGCTTTAACCTGGACCACCTGCTCAGCAACCTGCGGTTTGGCTGGGACGTAACCGAACCCTGGATGGGGCTGGCCATTACCCAGAAAGGCCTGGGCGCGCTGGAAGACTTTGTGTACAGCCGTTACCAGATGTACCGCAAGGTCTATGCCCACAAGACCGCACTGGGCTTTGACTGGCTGCTGCGCGAGGCGATTAACGAAGTCCTGGAAGACCCGGAAAGTTTCGAGTGGATCGATACCTGCCTGAGCGATATGAACTACTTCGCCGAACTGACCGACAGTTTCTTCTGGGAGGCGTTCCGGAAAGTGGCGAGACGGCAGCCGAAGAGCTATTCCTTCAGCATTGTGAACCGGGTGAAGCTCAAGCACCTGGACACCCGGGAGAACATGGCCAAGGCAGAGATTACCCAACACGGCAACTGGCTGGCCGGAGAGCTGGGCCTGAACCCGGTGGATGTGGTCACCTGTTCCATGCGGGCCCGGTTTTCCAACATCCAGGACAATTTCAACGGCATCAAGGTACTGGTGAAGAACCCCGTCAGCCGGGAGCGGTCGCTGCGGAAGATCACCGATGTCAGCGCGTTCTTCTCCAAGTTTGGCGATGGCACCATCACCCACTTCTACCACCGGCCGGAAGTCACCACCCGGGCCCCTTCCGACCTGATGGAATAATCAGCCCAGGGCTTCAACCAGTCGGGTGGCGCTTTCCCAGGCGCCCTCTACCCGGCCGCCATTGAGCCAGTCTCCTGCCAGGCCTACGCCCAGCCCGGGTTCCAGCAGATAACCCGGCTGTTCCTGCTGCACCGAGCGGGCGTAAAGCCACCTGTGCGCTACGGCATCGGTCGCAGCGCCCTGATACCCGGTCAGTTCGTAAAAGGCAGCCAGCAACTGCTCCGACACGTTTTCGGCGGGCTCCTCTACATGGGCCTGCGTCCATTCCGGCGTGGCATGCAGCACCCACCACTGGCCCTGATCGTTGCGTTCCGGTTTGGAGGAATTGTTAGCCACCCAGTAAAGCACGTCGGAATCCGGCCGCATGGCATCAAAATCATCGCTCGGCGCTTCTTCAAAGTGCGCGGCCACCGCCCAGCAGGCCAGAATACTGTCTTCAGAATGGCCAAGACCGCCGGCAAGTTCGTTCAGCCCACTGGCCTCCAGCAGATCCCGGGCCTGGGCCGGAGGCGCTGTGATGATCACCTGGTCGTAGCTGCCGTGGTCGTTGCCTTCGGTGCAGATCAAGCGCCATTGCTCCCCGACCCGCTCCAGTTTCGCAATCCGTACCTGCGCGGTTACCGGAACGTGTTCGGACAACGCCCGGGTAATGGCGGTCATTCGGGGTACGCCTACGTAGCGGGTTTCCTCGGGGAACGCCTGCCACTGTTTATCCTCGCCCTGAAAGCCGAAACGGCCCTGCCAGGGGCCAAAATTGTCGGCTCCGGCAAACGCCTTCAAAAACGCCAGAAACTCCGGGTGACGGGCCGTGAAATACTGGGCTCCGATGTCCGCCGAGCTTCCCGAAACCCGTTTAGACGACATACGGCCACCGGGGCCACGACTTTTCTCGAAGACCCTGACATTATGGCCCTTTCGGCCAAGCAGAATTCCTGCGGTAAGGCCCGCAAGGCCTGAACCAATAATCGCGATACTTCGTATTGATGGGGTGTCTGACGTTACATTGAGCATGGTTATTTATGACCCGAGTGAATTACTGGCTGACAAATATTCTGAGATGGTTCGATTCCGAAGCGGGATCAGATCACCTGGACACCTCGTCCCGAACTTTTAACTGGGTACGGGTACTCCCGTTTATTGCACTGCACCTGGCCTGCCTCCTGGTCTTGTTGACCGGCACAAGCACCTTCGCGATGGTATTTGCCCTTGGATTTTTCCTGGTTCGGATGTTCGCGATTACCGGCTTCTATCACCGCTACTTTTCTCACAAATCCTTCAAAACCAGCCGGCCCGCGCAATTCGTGTTTGCCGTTCTGGGCGCCAGTGCCGCGCAGCGCGGCCCTCTGTGGTGGGCGGCACACCACCGGCACCATCACCAGCACTCAGACCGCGAGGAAGACCTTCACTCTCCCCACCAGGGCGGATTCTGGTGGTCCCACGTGGGATGGTTTACCTGCGATGCCGGTTTTGCCATGAACGAGCGCCGGGTAAAAGACTGGCTCAAGTTCCCGGAACTGCGTTTTATCAATCGCTTCGACTCCCTGGTGCCTGCCGCCTTTGCAGTCGCCATTTATTTGCTAGGCGAAGCCCTGGCTGCCTGGGCGCCCGGGCTGGGCACCAACGGCCTGCAACTACTGGTTTGGGGCTTCTTTATCTCCACCGTGGTGCTGTTTCACGCCACCGTGTCCATTAATTCCCTGTCCCACGTGTGGGGCAAGCGCCGCTTTGAAACCAGCGATGACAGCCGCAACAACTTCTGGCTGGCACTGATCACGCTGGGCGAAGGCTGGCACAACAACCACCATCGCTGGCCGACGGCGGTTCGCCAGGGCTTCCGCTGGTATGAAATCGACATTACCTGGTACGGCCTGTGGGTATTGTCGAAACTGGGCATTATCTGGGACCTGAATCCGATCCCCGACCATATCCGTAAGGAAACCCTCGAACTCGACCGCAACCGTACCGGGAGGGCAAGCCAATGAGCCAACACCTTTCCAGCGTAGACACCAGCACACCGGTTGCTGAATTACCGGAAGTGCTTGAGCGCTTCTGCACACTGTACAACCAACTCGACAAAGGCAACCTGAGCCAGCTCAAGGACGTGTACAGCCAGGACATCCACTTCCAGGATCCGTTCGGCCAGGTGTCCGGGTTGAACGAGCTTACCGAATACATGGCCGGGGCTTATGGCAACGTACTCCATTGCCGGTTCCGTTTCAGCTCGCCGGTTATCCAGCAGCAATGGTGCACCATCCCCTGGGTAATGGAGCTGCGCCACAAGCGCATCCGTAACGGAAAGACCGTGTTCGTAGACGGCATCAGTCACCTGGAAATCAGCAACGGCAAGGTGCGCTTCCATCGGGACTATTTCGACGCCGGGCAACTGCTTTACGAAAACCTGCCGGTGGTCGGTGGCGCCATCCGCTGGGTGAAGAGGCAGGCAGGATGAACAAACGACTGCAATCCGCATCGAACATCTGGCTTACCGGCGCTTCTTCCGGAATCGGCGAGGCCCTGGTGAGTGAACTGGCAAACCGCGGCCACAACCTGGTCATTACCGGCCGGCGGGCCGAGGTGCTGGACAAGCTGGCCAGCCAGCACCCGAACCGGATTACATCCGCCGTGGCAGACACCACCAGCCTGGACGATTTGTCTGCCATTCAGGGCGATCTCCAGCATTTTGGCGACCTGGACATGGCCATTCTGAACGCCGGCACCTGCGAGTACCTGGAAGTCGCCAACTACAACAGCCAGGTTATCGAGGCCAATATCACTACCAACGTGCTGGGCACCGCCCGCAGCCTGGACATCGCCCTGCCCGCATTGCGGGCCACCCGGGCAAAGGGCAAGCCGGCAACCCTGGTGATTGTCAGCTCCTCGGCCTGGTGGTTTCCGTTTGGCCGGGCCGAAGGTTATGGCGCATCCAAGGCCGCCCTGACCTACTTTGCCCATGCCCTGCGGGCAGACCTGGCTGCCGAAGGCGTTGATGTGGTGGTGGTCTCACCGGGTTTTGTAAAAACGCCGTTGACCGATCGGAACGACTTCCCCATGCCATTTATGGTGACCGCAGACGATGCCGCACAAAGGATTGCCAACGGGCTGGCCAAAGGCCGCAACGAGATTGCCTTCCCGCGGCGGTTTACCTGGCTGCTGAAAGTGCTGGGCGCCTTGCCTCAGGGTGTGGTGGATCGCATGGCCGCATCCATGGCCCGCAAAGCCGACCAGAATTCCTGACCAAACCTATTTTGTGAACAAACCGCTTAAGGAAAACCATCAATGAATCAGGACCGTCAGCGCATTGCAGTTATTGGCGCCGGTGTTTCAGGACTGACCGCCGCCTGGCTGCTCAGTGAACACCACGACGTAGAATTGTTCGAAGCCGCCGACTATGCCGGCGGCCACACCAACACCGAGCTGGTACAGGCCGGGGGTCGTACCTGGCCGGTCAACACGGGCTTTATCGTCTTCAACGACTGGACCTACCCGAACTTCATCAAACTGATGGACCGGCTTGGCGTGGCCTCGGAAGTCAGCGATATGAGCTTCAGCGTGGACTGCCACACCAGCGGCCTGCAATACAACGGCACCAGCCTGAACACCCTGTTTGCCCAGCGAAAAAACGTCCTGAACCTGCATTTCCTGAAAATGATCCGGGAGATCCTGCGCTTCAACAAGGAAACCCGGGCAGACCTGGCCGCCGGTGACATTCCCGAAGGCGAAACCCTGGGCGAGTACCTGAACCGCAACCATTACAGCCGGTATTTCCGCAACAACTACATCGTGCCCATGGGGGCGGCTATCTGGTCCGCGCCGGAAATCGTGCTGGAGCAGTTCCCGATCCGGTTTTTCCTGCAGTTCTTCAACAACCACGGCATGTTGTCGGTAGATGACCGGCCCACCTGGCGGGTGATTTCCGGCGGTTCCGCCAGCTATGTCACCCGCATGATGCAGAGACTGGGCGACAAAACCCACCTGAACAGCCCTGTCTCCGCCATCCAGCGGGATGACGACGGCGTAACGCTGGTTGCTAACGGGAAAAACCACCGGTTCGACCAGGTTATCCTGGCCTGCCACAGCAACCAGGCCCTCGCCATGCTGAGCGACGCGAGTGACCAGGAGCGGGACATTCTGGGCGCCATCGGCTACCAGAAGAACGACGTGGTGCTGCACACCGATGCCAGCGTGCTGCCCTCCAACCTTCGGGCCTGGGCGGCCTGGAACTACATGATTCCCGAGCACAGCACCCATCCGGTATCTGTCACCTACAATATGAATATCCTGCAGAACTTCGACGACGCTCCGGAGACATTCTGCGTAACCCTGAACCGCAGCCGGGATATCGATCCGGGCAAAGTGATCAAGCGGTTCGAATACGACCACCCGGTGTTCACCCTGGAGGCTGTTGCCGCCCAGCAGCGCTATGACGAAATCGGCAACCATAACCGCACGCACTTCTGCGGTGCGTACTGGTTTAACGGCTTTCACGAAGACGGCGTGCGCAGCGCCCTGCGGGTGACACAGGCCTTTGGTGTGGAGCTTTGAGCATGGCCAGCCAGTGGCTAGAAGGCACTATAAGACATCGCCGTAAGCTGCCGGTACAGCATGATTTTCTGTACAACATTGGCATGCTGGCACTGGACCTTGAGGAGTGGTCTTCTGTCACTTCCGTCAGCCGCTTTTTTTCACTGGAACGGTTCAACTGGCTGGGGCTTTGCCGGAACGATTACCTGGACCCGCACATCCCGAACCTGCACCAGGCGGTCGTTCAACGGGTTCGGGAGGCCACCGGCTGGCAGCCGGACGGGCCGGTTCAGCTGATCACCCACCCGCGGTATCTGGGCTACGTGTTCAACCCGGTCAGCTTTTACCTGTGCTACGAAAAGGGCCAGGACCCGGCCAGGGGAGACGTGCCCCGGGTGATTCTGGCCCAGATTACCAATACCCCCTGGAAGGAACGCCACGTGTATTGCCTGGAATGCCGAAATCACGGGCCGGGGGATGCAAGCAACTGGCAAACCGAGCGTTTTTCCTTCAGCAAGCGTTTCCACGTGTCGCCGTTTAACGGCATGAACCAGCACTACCAGTGGCTGTTCAGCTTCCGGGGCCCGGAACTGCGCATCCACATGAACGTGGAACAGGAAGATCACAAACATTTTGATGCCACCCTGGTAGTCCAACGGCAGGCACTTGATCGTAAAACCCTGCATCGAGGCCTGAGACGTTTCCCCCTGGAAACCCTCAAAGGCACCGCCGGTATTTACTGGAACGCCCTGAAACTGAAACTCAAGGGCGCCCCGTTTTACACCCACCCGGACAAACTGGAGCCACAGGCACCTGAGTTCCGCCGGGGAGTGGAAGATCAGGGGTTTGATGTCAGTGAACCGGCCATCAACGCGTCAAATGAACAATCTTCAGGAAGGGTAAGCTCATGGAGAACCTGAATACCTCCGTCAACAGCCAGGATTCCGGGGTTGCCAACACCGGCACCATCAGCCGGGTTGCCCGCAAGCTGGTATGCCATCAGTTGTCCATGCTCGGGCACGGCAAACTGGTGGTACGTGAACGCGGTTACGACGACCAGGTATTCGGCGACAACGACCAGCGTTACCCGACCGCAGAACTGGTCATTCACAACCACAGCACCTGGCGGGACCTGGTTACCGGTGGCAGCGTGGGTGCCGCGGAATCCTACGTGGCTGGGGACTGGAGTTCACCGGACCTGACCGCCCTGTTGCGCTTCTTCACCCGTAACCTCGATACCATGAATGCCTTCGAGGACAAGTTCAGCTGGATCAGCAAACCGGCCCTGAAGGCCCTGCACTGGCTGAACCGCAATACCCCGGAAGGGTCCCGCAAGAACATCAGCGCCCACTACGACCTGGGCAACGACCTGTTCCAGCTGTTCCTGGACCCCACCATGATGTATTCCTCCGCCATTTATCCGGGCGAGGAGTCCACACTGGAACAGGCTGCGGTTCACAAGCTGGATGTTATTTGCCGAAAGCTCGACCTGCAACCCGGCGACAAGGTGATGGAGATCGGTACCGGCTGGGGCGGCTTTGCCATCCACGCTGCCAAACATTACGGCTGCCACGTAACCACCACCACCATCTCGAAGGAACAGCTGGAGCTGGCCCGGGAGCGTGTGAAGGCTGAAGGGCTGGAAGATCGCATTACCCTGCTGTTCGATGATTACCGCGACCTCACCGGCCAGTTCGACAAGCTGGTGTCTATTGAAATGATTGAAGCGGTTGGTCCGCAGTTCCTCGACAGCTACCTGTCCCAGATCAGCAATTTGCTGAAGCCGGATGGCCTGGCCCTGGTGCAGGCGATCAATATGCCGGAACAGCGTTATGAGCGTGCCCTGAAGAACGTGGACTTTATCCAGCGTTATATCTTCCCGGGCAGCTTTATCCCTTCGTTTGGGGCGATCCTGCAGTCGATGGGCCGCGGATCAGACCTGGTACTCACCCATAACGAAGACTTCGGCTTCCATTATGCCCGCACGCTTCGGGATTGGTGCGAACGCTTCATGGCCAAGCGCAGCGCGCTGGATGCCCTGGGTTATGACACCGCCTTCCAGCGCCTGTGGCACTTCTATTTCGCCTACTGCGAAGCAGGCTTCAGTGAGCGTGCCATTGGTGTGGCCCATTTGCTGATGGCCAAGCCGGCCAACAAGCGCGCCAACATCATCAGCCTATGATCGCCTCGGAAACGGCCCGGAATGTCCTGAACTTCGTACTGTTCCAGGCCGGCTGGTTCGCATGTGTGCTGTACCCCGGCCTCCCGGTCACTGCCCTGGCACTGGGGTTTTTCATCGCCCATATGGCGCTGGTCAGCCAGAAACGCTTTTCCGAATTGCAGTTTATCGGGGTTGGTGTGGTGCTCGGCGGGTTGCTGGACACGCTCTGGTTCCGGCTTGGCATTCTCGGCATCCCGGGTATCGAAGAAGTTGCCGTTGTGCCGCCCTGGCTGGTGGCTATTTGGGCCCTGTTCATGACCACCCTGTGTCACTCACTGGCGTGGATCGGCCAGCACCGATGGCTGCCGTTTGTGCTGGCACCGTTTGCCGGGGCACTGGCTTACTGGTCTGCCGCCAAGCTAGGCGCAGTCACACTGCCGGACACTGCCCTGTCGGTAGCGGCCATCGCGCTGGGCTGGCTGGTGATCTTCCCGCTGCTGCTGTTTATCCGGAAAAGTTTGTACACGGAGCTTGAGCCATGAAAATGACAACAGCGGTTGTTGGCGCCCTGCTCGGTTGCAGCCATGCCGGTGCCGCTGTCTTCGAGTTCCATGGCAGCGCCCGGAGCCTTGATGACGACAGGCCGATCTACCAGGAACACCATGCCGTCAGCGGCACTTGTGAATCCGGCGTATTCGTTCCGGAGCAACACCGGGTCGATTACCTGAGGGCAAGTGACGACACGGGCTTTGCCAGCAAGCAACTGACTTACCGGCAATCTGTCCAGCTGCCGGAGGTGGATTTTCACCAGCCGGAGTTCAACGAGCGCCTGGAGATCAGCTACCCCGAAGCCAACACCCTGGACATCACCTGGCAGAAGCCTTCCAGCGAAACCGCCATGGTCGAGCTGCGCTTTGGCAGCAAACTGGTGGTGGATGCCGGCTTTGACCAGTTCGTACGCGCCAACTGGGCCGCGGTAACCAGCGGTCAGTCTGTGGAATTCGATTTCCTGGCACCCACACGGGGCGATTACTACGGCTTTGTGCTGGAACCCGGCCCGAAAAACCGGGTAGATGCCGACATTGTGGTGCAAATCCGCCCCACCAGCCTGATGCTGAGAGTGCTGGTTGATCCGATTGTGCTCGGCTACAACCGCCAGGGCGCCCTGACCCACTACCTGGGGCTGACCAACATTCGCAAGAACGCAGATGCCAATCACACCGCTGCAATCAACTACCGGGTCATCCGATACCCGGAGTGTGAACTGACAGACTGACTGCGCCCCTTCAGCCACACGGCATAGGCCATCCCTTATGGTAAACTCCCGGGCAAACTGATCCGGAGATTCCACGCCATGATGTTTGTGTCGTTTAACGTAAACAGTATCCGCACCCGACTGCACCAGCTTGAAGCCGTGATTAAAGAGCTCAATCCTGACTTTATCGGCCTGCAGGAAACCAAGGTGACCGATGCGGAATTTCCGGAAGAAGCCATCCGCCAGCTGGGCTACCACGTGCATTTCCATGGCCAGAAAACCCACTATGGCGTGGCGTTGCTGTCGCGGATGGAACCGGAGCATGTGGTTAAAGGCTATCCGTCTGATGGCGAGGATTCCCAGCGCCGCCTGATTACCGGCCGTTTTACCGTAAACGGTGAGCCGCTGACGGTCATCAACGGTTACTTCCCCCAGGGCGAAAGCCGCGACCACCCGGTGAAGTTCCCGGCCAAGCAGAAATTCTACGCGGACCTGATGGCCTATCTGGACGACCTGAAACAGCAACCGGGCCATGTGGTGGTGATGGGCGATATGAACATCTCCCCCACCGACAAAGACATCGGCATCGGCCCGGACAACGCCAAGCGCTGGCTGCGCACCGGAAAATGCAGCTTCCTGCCTGAAGAACGGGAATGGCTGGGAGAAGTGGAAAAACGTGGCTATACCGACGTCTTCCGCCACCTGCACCCGGATGAAACCGATACCTTCAGCTGGTTCGACTATCGCAGCAAGGGCTTCGAGCGGGAGCCGAAACGGGGCCTGCGTATCGACCTGATCATGGCCAGCGACAGCCTGCTGCCAAAAGCCAGGGCAGCCGGGGTGTCCTACGACATCCGTGCCATGGAGCGGCCATCCGACCACTGCCCGGTCTGGGCCAGCTTCGAGCTGTAAAGGCGCGCTACTGCCCTTATGAAAAAGGTCAAAACCAGAGACAGGATTCTCGACACCAGCCTGCAACTGTTCAACAGCCTGGGCGAACCCAATGTCACTACACTGCTGATCTCCGACGAACTGGAGATCAGCCCGGGTAACCTGTATTACCACTTCAAGAGCAAGGGCGACATTGTCGAGGAGCTGTTCGACGGCTTTGAGGCGGAAATGCTCGACCTGCTGGCGGTGCCGGAAGATGTGGAGATTTCACTGGACCAGTTCGGGTTCTTTCTGCACATGCTGTTCGAGGCGGTAGCCCGTTACCGGTTTATGTACCAGGACCTGGTCAATGTGCTGTCGCGCTACAGCCAGTTGCAGGTCCGTTTCCGGCGCATTCTCAAAAAGAAAACGACAGCGTTTCGTACCCTGTGCGAGAGTTTTCGCGGCCAGCAGACCATGGCCATTGAAGAGGCAGAACTGGAATCCCTGTGTGAACAGCTCACGCTGACCGTGTGCTACTGGAGCAGTTTCGACACGCTGTCACACCTAGATAACCGGGAGTCGGTGGATCCGGGCAAAGGGGTGTACCAGATGCTGCACCTGATACTGCCCTACATGGCGGCTGAAGAGCAGGAACAGATCCGTCTCACCAGCCACACGTATCTGTAAGGCTTATTCTTCTTCGTCACGGGCCAGCGAGTCGGAATCGCGAAGGCGGGTCAGTTCAGATTCAAGAGCCGCAATACGATGTTCGAGGGCTTCGATTTCTTCCCGACGGTGAATACCCAGACGCCGGAGCGCGCCGGACACCCGCTGGTCAAACATGTGCTCGAGCTTGTCCCAGGTACCGGTTGCCCGCTCGCGAACTTCGCCAACCCGGTCTTCCACGGTACGGATCTGCTTGCCGACCACACCACGGGTTTTCGATTCCAGTTGTTCACCCTCCTGAACCAGACGGTCGAAAAATTTGCCGGCGTCTTCCTCGGCCTTGGTGTAGGCGCCCAGCCCGGCCAGCCAGATCTGACGGGCAGAGCCCTTGATTTTGTCTGCCAGCTGCGGATCATTCTCCGGCGAATTTTGGTCTTGGTCGGACATAGCTACCTCTTGAATGCGGGCAAAGGGTGTTCAGCGCCCATTGTATTACAGCCATACCGCGATTTCAGTGTTACCTTGGGCAGCCCTGAAACCCGCATGGGAAAAGGCCGCAGTATAAACACGGGGGCGATATGAAAAAATGTTTTCAAACGAAAGGGCCTCTGGCTTGAACTGCTCAAATTATGGTCAATACTTCTCGATACCGGTATCCGAGTTGATGCCGGTTTGTCTGGAAGTCTTTCATGGATACTACTCGCACGCCTCTGCCCGGCATCCCTTGCCGGGCTTTTTTTGTTATTATCACACCCCATTATATCCTTATTCCAAAACCAACCATTCAATCCGGAGATTCTGAATGATTGATATTGCGTGGAGCCAGTTTACCCCTGGCGCAGCCCTCACGGGCGGTATCCTTATCGGCCTGGCAGCAGCCAGCTTCCTGCTTCTGAACGGGCGTATTGCCGGCATCAGTGGAATTCTGGGCGGGCTACTCACCCCCGTTCGCACCGACATCCTGTGGCGCGTTGCCTTCCTGGGCGGCCTGATCGGCGCGCCAGCGGTCTGGGCCCTGTTCGCCCAGCTTCCGCCGGTTGAAATCAATGCCGGCTATCCGGCGCTCATCGTGGCCGGTTTGCTGGTGGGCATCGGCACCCGCTACGCGTCCGGCTGCACCAGCGGCCATGGCGTATGCGGGCTGTCCCGCTTGTCGCTGCGCTCGCTGGTTGCCACGCTGAGCTTTATGGCCACCGGTTTCATTACCGTCTTTGTTATTCGCCACCTGATCGGAGCCTGATGCCATGAAATACTCTTTCGCTTCGCTGTTCGCCGGCCTGGTCTTCGGTATGGGCCTGATTGTCTCCGGCATGGCCAACCCGGAAAAGGTACTGGGCTTTCTGGACATCGCCGGTCTGTGGGATCCTTCCCTTGCGTTTGTGATGGGGGGCGCCATCATCGTCGGGCTGGTGTCTTTCGCAGTCGCCCGTAAACGCACCCTGTCGTTCCTCGGCTTCAACATGAAGTTGCCGACCAATAACCGAATCGAGAAACGCATGGTTATCGGCAGTATGATGTTCGGCATCGGCTGGGGCATTGCCGGTTTCTGCCCGGGCCCCGGACTTGTGGCACTGGGCGCCGGCGAAATCAAGGGCGCCGTGTTCGTTGCTTCTATGGTGGCCGGCATGGTGCTGTTCGAGTTGTTCGAGTTGTTCGAGCGCAATCGTGCCCGGGGCGACTCTGAAACCGATCGAGAATTCGCCGGCAGCGATGCCGCCTGACAGAACGTTGGAGAATGCTAGTGGAAATCAGAAAGATCGATGACAACCTCTCCGTAGCACCGCAGATTGCGGTGCAGGATGTCGCAGAAATCGCACGCCTGGGGTTTAAAACCCTGGTTGCCAACCGGCCGGACCGCGAAGAGCCGGGCCAGCCGTCCATGGCCGATATTGAAGCCGCTGCCGCCGAGCACGGGCTCAAGTGGGTCTACCTGCCAGTGGAGTCCGGCAACATTACCGATGCGGATGTCGACAACTTTGCCCCGATGATCCGGGATGCCGACAAACCCGTATTCGCTTTCTGTCGATCTGGCACCCGCTGTACCGTACTATGGGCCCTGAGCGCCGCCCGCGAGCTTGACCCACGGGAAATCCTGACCAGGGCCCACCGGGCCGGCTACGACATTACCGGCTTGATTCCGCGGCTTCAGCAGCAGGCAGACCAGCACTAACTACCCAACACCGGAAAGCTTCAATGCCATACAAAGGGACAGAGAACTTCAGCCACAAGCAGTCGGAGCGCCTTGGCGTTCTGGTAACCAACCTGGGCACACCGGATGCCCCCACTACCCCGGCACTGCGCAGGTATCTCGGGGAATTTCTGTGGGACCCCCGGGTGGTTGAAGTTCCCCGCCCCATCTGGTGGCTGGTCCTGCATGGCATTATTCTGCGCATCCGTCCGAAGAGAAGTGCTGAAGCCTACGCCAGCGTGTGGGACAAAGACGGCTCACCCCTGCTGATCCACACCGCCAACCAGGCGGAGGGCATCCGCAAAGCCCTGCAAGCCCGATATGGCAACGACGTGGTAGTGGGCTTTGCCATGCGTTATGGCAACCCGTCTATTCCCCGCGTACTGGACGAGATGCAGGAACAAGGTGTACGCAAGCTGCTGGTGCTGCCACTTTACCCCCAGTATTCGGCCTCAACCACGGCCTCAACCTTTGATGCCATTGCTGGCGATTTCACCAAGCGGCGATGGTTGCCGGATTTCCGGTTTGTTTCCCATTACCATGACTTCCCTCCCTATATTGAAGCCATGGCGAAGCACATTGAGAGCCACTGGGCCGAGCACGGGCGCAAGCAAAAGCTGATCCTGTCCTACCACGGGGTGCCGCTCAAGTACCTACAGAGGGGCGACCCGTACCATTGCGAATGCCACAAGACTTCGCGCCTGCTGGCCGAGCGACTGGCACTCAAGCCCGAAGAATACATGACCACGTTCCAGTCCCGCTTCGGGCGTGAAGAGTGGCTGCAGCCCTATACCGACGAAACCCTGAAATCCCTGCCGGGCAAAGGCGTGAAGAGCATTGATGTGTTCTGCCCCGGCTTCTCTTCCGATTGCCTGGAAACCATCGAGGAAATCAACGAAGAGAACCGCGAATACTTCATGGAAGCCGGCGGCGAAGGCTTTGCTTACATCCCCTGCCTGAACGCCACCCAAGGCCATATAGACGCACTGGTGCAACTGGTAGAAGATAACCTGCAGGGCTGGGCCGCACCTGAAAGCAGACCGGAAGTGCTTGAGCAGAGGGCCGCACTGGCCAGCGAGCGCAAGCAGGCAACCTGGCCCGGCCGGGACGACCTCTGAGCGGGCCGATAGCATCAGGAGAGGGTGCCATGAAGCTGAACTGTGATCTGGGCGAAAGCTATGGTGCCTGGCAAATGGGCCAGGACGACCTGGTTATGCCGCTGATTGATATGGCGAACGTGGCCTGTGGCTTTCACGCCGCAGACCCGATGGTGATCCGGCACACCCTGGCACTGGCAGCACAGCACAAGGTTGAAATCGGTGCCCACCCTTCCTATCACGACCTCCCAGGCTTTGGCCGACGCTCCATCCATCACACCCCGGATGAAATCGAAGCCCTGATGCTCTATCAGTTAGGGGCACTGGAGGGCATGTGCCGCAGCGAAGGCCTGGCCGTGAGCTACGTAAAACCCCACGGCGCCCTCAACAACGACATGATGAAGGATAAAGACACTCTGGCAGCGGTTATGAAAGCGGTACGGACCTTCCGTGAAGGCCTGCCGCTGATGATTCCGGTAACTCTGGGTTATCGGGAGCATCAGGCCCTGGCTGAGAACCTGGGTGTGCCGTTGCTGCTGGAAGCCTTTGCCGACCGCGCCTACGACGATCAGGGCCAACTGGTGTCCCGCCGCCAGGCCGGTGCTGTGCACGAAGATCCGGAGTTGATCGTAAAGCAGGCTTTGTCTTTTGCCCGCCAAGGCGGAGTCACAAGCGCAACCGGCAAATGGCTGGATTTACCCGCCGACAGCCTGTGCGTTCACGGCGACAACGAAGCCGCCCTTGAAGCCGTTCGCGCCATACGGTCAGCACTCGGCAAAGCGGCATAAAGCCCGGCGCCAGGAAACCGACGGAAGTCCCTGATTACCCAGCAGGGTGCGAATGACCGGTTACCCGGGTTGATTTTACGTTGGCGTCGTCTTCAAGGTCCGGCACCGCCTGGCAAAAGGTGCACTCTTCGGCATCCACTGCCGCCCCGCCCGTTTCCACGTAACGAATGCGATGGCTGGCCTTGCCCCGATTGGCAGACACGGCAAAGCGACGATTCTTGCGCTCGTTTTCGGTTTCAGGAGTTTGATGTTCGTCCATAGCGACACCTGCTGTTTTCGGTAAACGGTTCAGCAATGAGTGTACGGCAAAATCGGAATTGATTGGTAAAGCGGAGGAAAATGCGTATTCGGGATGGTGTGTCTGAGAGAAAAATGGCGGTGGGCCAGGGATTCGAACCCCGGGACGGCTATTAACCGTCGGCGGTTTTCAAGACCGCTGCATTCAGCCACTCTGCCAGCCCACCGTCTTGTTGGATCGGCGATGACTCGCCTTTCCTCAGCTGCCTAGCGACAGCGGGTGGAATGATACCGGATTTGCCTGTGCTGTCAACGCCCTGTAGAAAAAACGATGTAAATTCCAGAGCTTCTGAACAATCCATAAACAAGATTACAGCGGTTTAATGGAATCCAGAAGGCGAATTACTGTCGTAAATGATTGAAAGTTGCGGATTCAACATTATGATGGGACACAGTATCCAGTTTCACTAAACGGAGATGACAATGGAAGACAGACGTTTCGGCGTTCAGAACAACCAGGCTGCCTACGACACGACCGGGGAAATAAGCCAGGTCACTGCGGGTATCAGCGATGATGCCATGAAGGTGCTTCGCAACACTTACATGTTGCTGGGTATGACCCTCGCCTTCTCAGCCCTGACTGCGTTCCTGAACATGAACGGCACTCATCCGGGCTTCCTGATCACCATCGTGGGTTACATTGGCCTGCTGTTCGCCACCTATAAACTGAAGAACAGCCCCTGGGGCATCGTAACCACCTTCGCCCTGACCGGTTTCATGGGTTATACCCTTGGCCCGATCATCGGTGCGTTTGTGGCGGCCGGCGCCTCCCAGATTGTGGCCCAGGCCCTGACACTGACAGCAGTGGCCTTTGTCGGCCTGTCTGCGACAGCGATCATCACCAAGAAAGACTTCAGCTTCATGTCCAGCTTCCTGACCGCTGGCGCATTTGTGCTGATCGGTGCCATGCTGCTGGCGTTCTTCATGGAAAGCTCTGCCCTGCACCTGGCGGTGTCTGCAGGCTTCACCATCTTCGCCTCCATCATGATCCTGTTTGAAACCAGCCAGATCATCAAAGGCGGCGAGCGTAACTACATCATCGCCACTGTTGGCCTGTATGTATCCATCTACAACCTGTTTGTCAGCCTGCTGCACCTGCTGGCGGCATTCAGCGGCGAAGACTGATCTCCGGTCAGTCCCTCGCTTCCAGAAACCCCGGCCTTTGCCGGGGTTTCTGCTTTAGGTACACTGCAAATCCTCAAGATTCACTCCCGGGTGCAGGACGCCATGACGCCACTGAACTATACCCTCGTAATCACCGGAGCCCCCTGGTCTTCCCAGGCCCCCCAGAGCGCCCTGGCCTTTGCCCGGGAACTGCTTGCTGCAGGCCAACGAATTGACCGGGTATTCCTGTATGGCGAAGGCGTATTGCTGGCCTCGGCGCTGGCCACGCCACCCTCTGACGAGGTGAACTGGCCGAAGCGGTGGGCCGGCTTCCTGGCTGACAACGCGATTCCCGCCACCGTTTGTATTGCCTCGGCGCTGCGCCGAGGAATCATCGATGATACCGAACAGGCCCGCTACGAACTGCCCGGCAACAACCTGCTGGAGCCGCTTGGCATTGCCGGCCTTGGTGAATGGGTGGAAGGTAATGTGAAATCGGACCGGGTTATCTATTTCCACGGGAGTAACTGACGGTGAGCACGCTGATCATAGTAGACCAGCCCCCATATGGTAACTGGGCCGGGCGCGAGGCCCTGGACATGGTGTTCTCGCTGGCCGCCTTCGACCAGCCGGCTGCCCTGCTCTTTACCGGCGCCGGGGTCAACTGGCTGCGCAAGCAACAGGCTCCGGACGCCATTGGCCAGAAATCCGTGGAGAAAAACCTCTCGGCAGCGCCCATGTTTGGCGTGGAAGAAATCCTTGCAGACGCAGCGTCCTGCGAGCGCTTTGGGCTTGGGCCTGAGCAACTGGTTTCCGGTGTCACCCTCGCCGAAAACCTGCAAGACGTCATGAACGCCCACAGTAACGTGGCCTTTGCAGGCTGAGGCAGCAAGATGATGACAAGCACGCAGCCAGCAACCCCGACACTGCACATTCTGAACAAACCACCGGGGCACCCCCGCTTTGAATCCTGCCTCCAGGCCATCCAGGACGGCGATCAGCTGGTACTTACCGAAAACGCGGTACTTGCCCTGGCCGATCGCTCCGTTACCCTTCCTGCCGCCTGTAAGGCCATGAAAGCGGATGTCGACGCCAGGGCACTGGATGAGCAAGCCCGGACAGCAACGATCGACTACGCCGAACTGGTCCGCCTGACCGCCGAACATTCACGCATCATCAGCTGGTAAACCATGCCCATAACTGACATGCCGCCCCGCAATAACGAAGGTTTCCTGGAAGACGCCAATCAGTGGACACCGGAGGTGGGCTGCCAGATTGCCGCAGATGACCAAATAGAGCTATCAGAAAAGCACTGGGAAATCATAGAGTTTCTGCGGGATTTTTATAAATCACATGAAATGTCGCCGCCATCAAACCGGCTGTTCGTAAAGGCGGTAAAGGAAGCACTGGGCGAAGAAAAAGGCAACAGCATCTACCTGATGCAGCTGTTCCCCGGCACACCGGCCAAAACCGCGTGCCGGATAGCAGGCCTGCCCCGCCCCACCAACTGCCTGTAGGCCTGAACTACAGTAATCAGATCAGTACAAACTGGATAAAGCCCGCCATCGCCCCGAACAAGCCACCGATCAGCATCAGCTGGATTTCCTCTTCCCGAAATGCCGGGCGCAGGATTTCCTGGAATTCTTCGGGTTTGAGGGCTTTCATCTGGCCCGCCAGCACACCGGCAACGACCGGTGCCCGCTCCTTGTTGAATGCCGGGTCGGAGAAGACATCCCGGGTAGCCAGTACCGCCTTGTCGTTCATGGCCCGCATCAGGTCGGTATAACCGGACATACCCACGGTAACCTGCGCAGCCAGCCGCATGACCATGGAGTTATCCAGCATCGGGCGCAGGTGTTTCTGCAGAATGGAGCGGGTACGGGCGCCGTGGCGACCGTTAATCATGGCATCCGCCACCTTCTCCACGGTAATCAGTTCCTCGGCCACCAGCTGCGCCCAGATGTCGCTGATTTCGTCCTGTCGCTGCAAAAACAGGCCCTGAAACTTCCAGAACAGCATCCGGCGCGGCCTGAGCGGGGCAAAAATCAGGTTGATGGCCAGCCAGTTGGTGATAAAACCGATGGCAAAGCCACCCACCGGCAACACCCACGGCTGCGGGTAGGATACCCAGAACGGCACCAGCAGAGCGCCCAGCAAGGCACCGATCAGCGCACCCCGGTTGATCACGGACTGCAATTCCACGGCACCGGCCTGTTTGAAAATGCGGTTCATCAGGTCCGGATGGTGTTGCAGTTCGCGGCTCAGCAGCGCTTTCAGGTCTACCAGGTCGTCCAGGTCGTCACCAAAGTCTTCCACCAGCTCCTCTATGCGCGATGGCAATTGCTGTCGCGCCCACTGGTAAATGCGCTCTTTCACAAACATCGGCAGGTTGTCCCAAAGCACCGGCTGCACTTCGTACATCACTTCATCGATGTATTCGTCCATGCGCGGCGATACCTGGGTCAGAACCTGCTGGACAATGCGCTGGGGTTCGAGCTTCTGGTACACCGAGTTGAGGTCGCCGAAATGCTGCAGGGTGCGGTCGATGCAGATGTGGGCCATTTTCTCGGCTTTGCGGGGAATCACGCCCTGCCAGCCAACGACGCCGAAACCGATGAACTGAACCGGATAGAACGACATCTGAATAGCCAGCCAGTTAGTAAACCAGCCAACTACGGCAGCCATCACTGGCACGGATAAAAGTGTTAGGTCCGACAAGACTTACCCCGAGTAAATACCAAGTCATTCTGTTGATGGCGGGAATAATGAAACAGAAGGCACTCTCGGGCATTGGCCGTGTAGCCACGGCGGAGGGGTGTCTGTGGCAGACTGTCCAGGCTCGGGAAGTCAGCCTGCCACAGCAGTCGCTTACTGGTAGTAAGCGTTTTCGGTGTTGGTGTGGTCCGTTACGTCACGCACGGCGGTAATTTCCGGCACGCGTTCTTTCAGGGTTTTCTCGACACCCTGCTTGAGAGTCAGACTCACCGCTGAACAACCCTGGCAGCCACCGCCAAAACGCAGCACGGCCACAGACTCTTCAACAATATCGACCAGCGATACATCGCCACCGTGAGCCGCCAGGTTGGGGTTGATCTCGGAGGCCAGTACGTAGTTCACCCGGTCCGGCAGCGGTGCATCGTCAGATACCTGGGGTACCTTGGCGTTCGGCGCCTTGATGGTCAGCTGGCCGCCCATCTGATCCTTGGAATAATCCACGTAGGCTTCTTCCAGGAAGGGTACCGAGTTGTGATCCAGGTACAGCGTAAACTTCTGCAGGTCTACCGTTTCGTCGGTGGGGACGATTTCGTTCGGCGGACAGTAGGCCAGGCAGGTTTCTGCGTTACGAGTGCCGGGCTGGGTCACAAAGATACGAACCCCCATACCTTCGACGTCCTGCTTTTCGATCAGTTGTGCAAGATAGTCCCTTGCAGAATCAGTAACAGTTACCAGAGCCATGCTTCCTACCTGTTTTCAAATGTGACCTCCATTTTAGGAGAGTTCGCAGGAACTTAAAAGACCAAGTAAAATAGTCGGGCATTAATCGGGCTAATGAGTTTCCCTTATGACCCGGCTAACCGCCGCACACGGCAAGGCACTTGATAATGATCATCCGTACTAAGACGAACTGCTCGCTTTTTGCTATGATCCCGCGCCATTAACCGTATTAGACGTTATTCACGACATCCGGAAGATTTCCCTATGACCGATCGCAACACCCGTCTGGACCAGCTTAAAAAGGCACTCAAGGAACGCATCATTGTTCTTGATGGCGCCATGGGCACCATGATCCAGAACCAGAAACTGGATGAAGCCGCGTTCCGTGGCGACCGGTTCAAAGACTACGATCGGGAAGTCCAGGGCAACAACGACCTGCTGAACCTTACCCAGCCTGCCCTGCTGCGTAATATCCACGCAGAATACCTGGATGCCGGCGCCGATATTATCGAAACCAACACCTTCAACTCCACCCGCCTGTCCCAGGCCGACTACGGCATGGAAGAGCTGGCAAGGGAGCTGAACGTGGCTTCGGCCAGGCTGGCCCGGGAAATCGCTGATGAATACACCGCGAAGAATCCCGACAAGCCCCGCTTTGTGGCCGGTGCCGTGGGCCCCACCTCCCGTACCGCGTCGCTGTCGCCGGATGTGAACAACCCGGGGTACCGCAACGTCGATTTCCAGACTCTGGTGGATAATTATTACGAGGCTGTGTCAGGCCTGGTGGAAGGCGGTTCTGACCTCATCCTGATTGAAACCATTTTCGACACCCTGAACGCCAAGGCAGCCATCTACGCTACCCAGCAGTTCTTCGAAGATTCCGGCATTGAACTGCCGATCATGATCTCCGGCACCATTACCGATGCTTCCGGCCGAACCCTGTCCGGCCAGACTACCGAGGCGTTCTACAATTCCGTGGCCCACGCCAAGCCGATTTCCATTGGCCTGAACTGCGCCCTGGGTGCGGATGCCCTGCGCCCCTATGTGGAAGAACTGTCCAACAAAGCGGAAACCTATGTCTCCGCCCACCCCAACGCCGGCCTGCCCAACGAATTCGGTGAGTACGACCAGACTCCGGAAGAAATGGCCGAAATCATCGAAGGCTTCGCCAGAGACGGCTTCCTGAACATTATCGGCGGTTGCTGTGGTTCCCGCCCGGAACACATTGAAGCCATTGCCAACGCGGTCTCGAAATATCCGCCCCGGCAGATTCCCGAGCGCCCGAAGGCCCTGCGCCTGGCCGGCCTTGAGCCCTTTACCGGCGACGAAAACACCCTGTTTATCAACGTGGGTGAACGAACCAACGTGACCGGTTCCAAGCGTTTCCTGCGCCTGATCAAGGAAGAGCAGTACGAAGAGGCCCTCAGCGTTGCCCGGGACCAGGTGGAGAATGGCGCCCAGATTATCGATATCAACATGGACGAGGGCATGCTGGATTCGAAGGAGGTAATGGTTACCTTCCTGAACCTGGTTGCCTCCGAGCCGGACATCTCCCGCGTGCCCATCATGATCGACTCTTCCAAGTGGGAAGTGATCGAAGCCGGCCTGCGCTGCATTCAGGGCAAGGCGGTAGTGAACTCCATCAGCCTGAAAGAAGGCGAAGAGGCGTTCATCAAGCGGGCAAAAGACTGCATGCGCTACGGCGCCGCGGTGGTGGTTATGGCCTTTGACGAAGACGGCCAGGCCGATACCTACGAGCGCAAGACCGAGATCTGCAAACGTTCCTACGATGTGCTGACCAGCATCGGCTTTAACCCGGGCGACATCATCTTCGACCCGAACATCTTTGCCATCGCTACCGGCATCGAGGAACACAACAACTACGCGGTGGATTTCATCAACGCCACCCGCTGGATCAGAGAGAACCTGCCCCACGCATCCATTTCCGGCGGCGTCAGCAACGTGTCCTTCTCGTTCCGCGGCAACGATGCCGTGCGCGAAGCCATCCACTCGGTGTTCCTGTACCACGCCATCAAGGCCGGTATGAACATGGGTATCGTAAACCCGGGCCAGCTGGTGATTTACGATGAAATCGAGCCGGACCTGAAAGAACTGGTGGAAGACGTGGTGCTGAACCGCCGCGAAGACTCCACCGACCGCCTGCTGGAAGCGGCCGAGAAGTTCAAAGGCAAAGGCGGCCAGGCTAAAGAAGAAGACCTGGCCTGGCGTGAATGGCCGGTTGAGAAGCGGCTTGAGCACGCACTGGTTAAAGGCATCACCAACTTCATCATCGAAGACACCGAAGCCTGTCGCCAGAATGCCAGCCATCCGATCGAGGTGATCGAAGGCCCGCTGATGGACGGCATGAACGTGGTCGGCGACCTGTTTGGCGATGGCAAGATGTTCCTGCCCCAGGTGGTGAAAAGCGCCCGGGTTATGAAGCAGGCGGTCGCCCACCTGATTCCGTACATCGAGGCGGAAAAAACCGAAGACCAGCAAGCCAAGGGCAAGATCCTGATGGCCACGGTGAAAGGCGATGTGCACGACATCGGCAAGAACATCGTGGGCGTAGTGCTGCAGTGCAACAACTACGAAGTGATCGACATGGGCGTGATGGTGCCCTGCGACAAGATCCTGGAAAAAGCAAAGGAAGAAAACGTCGACATCATCGGCCTGAGCGGCCTGATCACTCCATCGCTGGACGAAATGGTGCACGTTGCCCGTGAAATGCAGCGGTTGGACTTCAATATTCCGCTGATGATCGGTGGCGCCACCACCTCCAAGGCACACACGGCGGTGAAGATTGAGCCTCACTACAAGAACGACATTGCCCTGTACGTGTCTGATGCGTCCCGTTGCGTCAACGTGGCCTCCCAGCTGCTGAGCAAAACTGCCAAGCCGGCGTTCGTGGAAGCGGCCCGCACCGAATACGACGAGATCCGTGAGCGCCGCAAGAACCGTGGCGACCGAACCAAACTGGTATCCCTGAAAGAAGCCCGCGCACGGGCACCAGAGATTGATTTCGAAAACTACCAGCCGCCCAAGCCGGCGTTTACCGGCGTGCGGGTGTTCGAAGACTATGACCTGAACGAACTGGCGGAATACATCGACTGGACGCCGTTCTTCATTTCCTGGGACATTGCCGGCAAGTACCCGGCGATTTTCGACGACCCCAAGCGCGGCGAAGCCGCCCGCAACCTGTTCGACGACGCCCAGAAACTGCTCAAGCAGATGATTGAAGAGAAGCGGATCAGTGCCCGTGGCGTGATCGGCTTCTGGCCGGCCAACCGCCGGGGCGACGACATCGTGGTGTACACCGACGAGACCCGCACCGAGGAACTCACCACCCTGCACCACCTGCGCCAGCAGGATGAGAAGGCCCCGGGCAAGCCGATGATGGCCCTGTCTGATTTCGTGGCCCCGGAGAGTTCGCACCTGGGTGACTATGTGGGCGGCTTTGCGGTCACCACCGGCATTGGCGTGGACGAACTCACCACCGAGTTCAAGAACGCCCACGACGACTACAGCGCCATCATGGTTCAGGCCCTGGCGGACCGCCTGGCCGAAGCCTTTGCCGAGCGCATGCATGAGCGGGTGCGCAAGGAGTTCTGGGGCTATGCTAACGACGAGCAAATGGCCAATGACGACCTGATCAAGGAACGCTATCGCGGTATCCGCCCGGCACCGGGCTACCCCGCCTGCCCGGACCACACGGAAAAAGCCACCCTGTTCAAACTGCTGGATGCCACCGCCAACACCAGCCTCGAGCTAACGGAACATTTCGCCATGTTCCCGACCGCTGCGGTTTCCGGCTGGTATTTCGCGCACCCGGACTCCAAGTACTTTGCCGTGGGTAAAATTGGCGTGGACCAGGTTGAGGACTATGCTGAACGCAAGGGGCTGTCAAAAGCGGAAGCCGAACGCTGGCTGATGCCGAGCCTGGCCTATGATCCCGCAGAATAAATCAGGGCGGTAAACCATGACTGACGTTGCCAACAAAAACAAAAAGGACAACGAAGACCAAAAAACCGGTTCGCCGGGTGTTCTGAAAATCATGCAAAGCATCCTGGCCGGCGCCCTCGGTGTGCAATCCGACCGCCGGCGGCAGGAAGACTTCTCAAGCCACAGCCCCGCCCCCTACATTATCGCGGGGCTGCTGTTCACGGCCGCCTTCGTAGGCGGCCTGATCCTTGTTGTGAACCTGGTACTGGCCGGGCAGTAAGCTATTGGCCGGCTACCCAGAACACGGCAAACGACACCGTTAACATCACCAGCAAAACGGCGGCTATGGCATCGGCCTTGCTGTCTGAACCTGCAGATTTGCTCATGGTTACCCTCACCTCTCTTGGTTTGCTGTTATTCCCGGTGGTTCCACCTTCAGTTAAGCAGTTAATTGATATTCGTCCAGCCTCGGCAAACCTCGCTTATCGCCTGAATCGATAATGTTATGTTGAAATAATCATTTTGAGAATAAAAGCGCGGTGATATCCTGCCTGCCAGGAATAAGGCGCTCCGCGATGCGCCCGAAAATGCAGACACTCTGATGTAGCAGGCAGGACGTTACCCTATGTACGTTTACGATGAACACGACAAGCAAATCGCAGCCGAGCGAGTGGCCCAATTCCGGGACCAGACCGAACGCGCGCTGGCCGGTGAGCTTTCCGAAGAGGAGTTTCTCCCCCTTCGCCTCCAGAACGGTCTCTATGTTCAGCGTCATGCCCCCATGCTCCGAATCTGCGTGCCCTACGGCATGCTACGCTCTGAACAGTTGCGCCGTCTGGCCCGGATTACCCGGGATTACGACCGTGGCTACGCCCACGTAACCACCCGTACCAACATCCAGCTGAACTGGCCGAACCTGGAAGATGTGCCGGATATCCTGGCGGAACTGGCCGAAGTGGAAATGCACGCCAACCAGACCAGCGGCAACTGCATCCGCAACACCACCACAGACCAGTTCTCCGGCGTGCAGGCAGATGAGATTGCCGACCCGCGCCCCTACTGCGAAATTATCCGCCAGTGGTCGACCTTCCATCCGGAGTTCGCGTTTCTGCCCCGCAAGTTCAAGATTGCGGTGAATGCTTCGGAGAAAACCGACAGGGCAGCCATCCAGGTTCACGACATCGGCCTGCAGATTGTGCGCAATGATCAGGGCGAGCTGGGCTTCCGGGTACACGCAGGGGGCGGCCTGGGCAGAACCCCGATGGTAGCCCCGGTCATCCGGGACTTCCTGCCGGAACTGGACCTGCTGACGTACCTGGAAGCGATCATTCGCGTGTATAACCGCTATGGTCGCCGCGACAACAAGTACAAGGCCCGTATCAAGATTCTGGTGAAAGCACTGACCCCAGAGGGTTTCGCACAGAAGGTGGAAGCCGAGTGGGCCGAAATCAAGGATTCCCCTACCCGCCTTAACCGGGAAACCATCGAAAAATTCCAGGGCTACTTCACCGAGCCGGACTATCAGGCGCTGGATAACGCCAGTGAATTACTGGGCAAGCAGCGGTTCGAGAGCCGCGAGTTCGACAAGTGGCTGACCCACAACGTCAACGAGCACAAGAAGCCCGGCTATGCCATCGTCACACTGACCCTGAAACAGACCGGCACGCCGCCCGGGGATGTCACCGATACCCAGTTTGAGCAGATTGCCGACCTGGCCGACGAATACAGCTTTGGCGAAGTGCGGGCTACCCACGAACAGAACATTGTCCTTGCGGATGTGCGCCAGGACCGCCTGTTCGAGCTCTGGCAGCGCATCACCCCGATGGGCTTTGCCACCGCCAACCTGCACACCCTGAACGATATCATCTGCTGCCCGGGCGGCGACTTCTGTGCCCTGGCCAACGCCAAGTCCATTCCCATCGCCGAGGCTATCCAGCGCCAGTTTGATGACCTGGACTACCTGTATGACCTTGGCCCGATTGACCTCAACATCTCCGGCTGCATGAACGCCTGCGGCCACCACCATGTGGGCAATATCGGAATACTGGGGGTCGACAAGAAGGGCGAGGAGTTCTACCAGGTGAGCCTGGGTGGTGCCTCACAGCACGACGCCAGCATTGGCAAGATCCTTGGCCCTTCGTTCGCACGGGAAGAAATGCCGGACGTGGTCGCCAAGCTGATTGATGTGTTTGTAGAAAAGCGGACCGAGGAAGAAACCTTCCTGGACACCTATCGCCGGGTCGGTCTTGATCCTTTCAAGGAGCGGGTTTATGCCTGAGGTAATTGCTGCAGACGGCAGCCTTCGTAACGACAACTGGGCAGTAGTTGCCCGCCCTGAAGCCGGGGAATCCCTGAACATTCCCGAAGGCCAGCCAGCCTTGATTCCTGTGGACCTGTGGTTGGCAGGCGCTGACCACTATGCCGGCCGCGACGACATAGGCGTGTGGTTCGACAGCCATGATGAGCCGGAGCAACTGGCCTCGCGGGTGCACGAACCTGCGCTGATTGCGGTGAACTTTCCGCGCTTTGTGGATGGTCGTGGCTACAGCATTGCCCGCCTGCTGCGCGAGCGCTACGGCTACAGCGGCGAGCTGCGGGCGATTGGTGATGTGCTGCTGGACCAGCTGCAATTCATGAAACGCTGTGGCTTTGATGCCTTTGCCTTGCGGCCAGACAAGGACGCCACCAAGGCAGCCCGCTGCCTGAACTTCTTCTCCCAGACCTACCAGGCGGCGGCCGACACCGACGTGCCGCTGTTCCGCCGCCGGGCTTCCTGAGGAAGCCCGTTACTGGATCTTCTGGTTACGGAACGCGCTCAGCACTTTCCACACAGTGTGCTCGAGCGCGGCACTCGTAGCCAGCCCGAGTTTTTCCGGCAGTGTACGCTTGCGCTGGAAAGAGACCGACACGACATCCCCCCGATCACAAGCCTCTATCAGGTATTCGTCTGAGGTTTTGATCTCGTCAATCAGTTTGACCTCCAACGCCCGCTTGCCAAACCAGATGTCACCGTTCGCCACCGCCTGGATATCCAGGTCAGGGCGGCGCTCACTGACGTATTCCTTGAACAGGCCGTGAGTGTCTTCAAGGTCTTCCAGGAACTTCTGGCGGCCTTTGTCGGTGTTCTCACCAAACACGGTCAGGGTGCGTTTATGCTCGCCGGCTGTCAGCACTTCGAAGTCCACGTCGTTCTTCTTCAGGAACCGGTGGAAGTTGGGAAGCTGTGCCACCACGCCTATGGAGCCAAGCACCGCAAAGGGCGAAGCAATAATCTTGTCGGCAACGCAGGCCATCATATAACCGCCACTGGCAGCCACCTTATCGACACAGGCCGTCAGCGGAACGCCCTTGCTGCGGATGCGGTCCAGCTGCGCAGCAGCCAGGCCGTAGGCGTGTACCAGGCCGCCGCCACTTTCAAGGCGCACCACCACCTCATCGGTTTTCGGGTCTGCCACACTGAGCACCGCAGACACTGAACGGCGCAGGGTGTCGGTGTCGCTGGCCTTGATGTCACCATCAAAGTCGATCACATAGATCCGTGGCTTGCCGGGCTGCTCACCCTCACCTTCCTTACTGCTGCTTTTTGCGGCTTTTTTCTCGGCTTTGTCTTCTTTCTTTTTCTTCTTCGACCAGCTCTTGTATTCCGCATCGGACATCAGGCGGGTCTGGATAGACTCTTTTAACTTGCGGTACTGGTCGTTCAGCTTGCGGATTTTCAGCTCACCTTCACCTTCGTGGTCATCACGATCACGATGGGCAGCCGAAAAGATAATAGAGGCAAGAATGATGGCCGCCACAACGAAGGTGGCAACCTTGGCAAGGAACAGGCCGTATTCGGTGAGAAATTCCAAAATGCAGTCTCCGGAAGTGTTTCGCAAAGCCAAGAGTGTACCCGCTCGGGCCAAGTGTGATAAGCCCGAAAGAAAATTAAAACAAGCGTTCGATCAAGCTTGACACGCACCCTCTGTGCCCATAAAGTCGAATTGCGAAGTCACCATGACAAGACAACCACCAAAAAGGGTAAAACAATGTCTGTAGCTCAGGTATTTGAAAAGCTGGAAAAGAACTTCAACGCAGACGCGGCACAGGGCCTGGACCTGGTCTTCCAATTCGATATCGAAGACGACAAGACCTACAACCTGGAAATCAACGACGGTACCTGCAAGATGAACGAAGGTGCCCACGATGATCCTTCCGTTACCCTGATCATGAACTCTGAAACCCTTCAGGGCATTGTTTCCGGCGAAACTGACGGCATGCAAGCATTCATGGCTGGTCAGCTGCGCGCCGAAGGCGACATGATGCTGGCCACCAAGCTGGGCGAACTGTTCAACATGGGCTAATCCCCTGCAGAGCGTTCCACAAAAAAACCTGCGCAAGTCGCAGGTTTTTTTGTGGCTGGACAAAAGCCCTAAAAACGGGCCAGCTGTTACAGCCCTACGTCATCCAGCGATGATTCCGCCAGCTTCAGAAGATCGGTATTGCGATCTTCCCGGCGGCCGATGCTTTCAATGTAGTATTCCAGCGAGGTCAGAGCATCCGCCAGCGCTTCCAGCACCTGGGAAACCGGCGCTTCGCGGGCATCCAGCAGCCGCTCCTGGATAGAAGCCGCAACGCGTGCGATCACATCCGCGGCCTGCGGATCGTTGACCATCACCAGGCCACCCCAGATGCTTCGCAATGTTCCGGGCAGGTTTGCCAGGTGCAGCTTGTCGTAGTCAGATTCAATAAACGCGGTAATTGCCCGCTTGGCCAGGGTCAGTGCACTTCGGGCTTCGTCTGCTACCACCCAGACCGCTTCCTGCAGGTAAATCGACTCTTCTGCTTTGCGCTCACTGGTAGCCAGGGCGTCGGTTTCAGAGGTAATACCACGGGATACAATCTGCATCACCGCGTCTTCAACACCCAGTACCGAATCGGCCAGGCGATATAGTTCGTCTTCCTCCGGCAAGCGATCCTCTTTTTGCCACTGGCGAAGCTTGCCAGCTTCTTCACGGGCAACGCCGGCCAGACGGTTCAGGTCGAGCATCACCAGGGTATTGGCCAGGCGTTCGAGAGACTCGGCAATGGACACCAGTTCAGCGAGGTCCGGCTCGATACCCCGTTCGATAATATCCAGTTTGTCCTTGAGCTGGTTCAGCTCTTCCTGCAGCGCTTCCGACAGGGATTTCAGGACATCGGAACCCGGCCCGTACAGGCGGCGGGAATGGGCTTCCAGCAGGGCATCCGGGAAGTCAGACGGTGCTACCTGCCAGGCTGACAAGACTTCGGCGACTTCCGGGTTGCCGGAACCACTGCGGTACAGCAGGTAGACCAGGTCACGAATAAGGGAGTCAGGAGCGTCTTTTGCGGTAGCAACCTTGCCCACATACACCACTTCTCGGGCGTATTTCTCAATACGCATCAGCAGCCGCTTACGGGCTCTATTGAACACCATCGCCCGGTCGAGCATGGTGTCCGCCACAGTGGCCAGCAAACACCACATCTGCCCCATGGGTGCGCCCTGGCATAACCTTGCAAAGCCCCGGGCCGAGCGGGCGATCAGTTTTTTGCTGACCACTTCGTTCCTGTCCCGGAGAACACCCAGCAACGCCACCTGGAAGGTCAGGCGCATGCGCCGGGCAAGGATTTCGTATTCCGCTTCGCCACCTTCCAGCGGCTGAATCGCCTTGCCCTTGCAGAAATCCGGACGCTCCCTGACCTCCAGGTCAAAAAAGCAGGATTCGGGATAAGGTTTTTCGCGGCGGGCTTCGCGCAGATCGTTTATCACCGGCAGCAACAGTTCGGGGTGGTCTTCCCGCTGCTGGTGGTAATATTCCACATACCGGCGAAGGATAAACAGCGCACCGCTAAGAGTGGTCAGAAGAATGTTTTTGTCGTCGTTTGCGCCAACAGGTACATCGTTGGCCAGGCTGACGGCTTCCTGGCAAAGCAGGGTGCCACCGCGCAGCTCAACCAGCAGGAAAATGCCGCGAAGCTGGTTCAGGTAATCAACACAGTTTTGCAGGTCTTCCCCGCTCTCGCGGTTTTCCTGGAAACGTTCAAGGCTGGCCTCGGCCTGCTTGATGGTCTGTTCGATTTCGCTTTTGACCAGATCAAACGACTGCGATTTCGTCGCCAGAGACGATTGAACCATAAACGTTTCCTGCTTCCTTACAAAGAATAATCAGTTACCAAAAAACTGGCGAACTTCCCATTACTTATAACACAGAATTCAAGTACCTCAAGAAAGCCGGAATGTAACATTTGGTACACCCTGACCCAGTTCTCATTCTGCTCCCTGCAACTTGCTCCAAACCGTTCCGCCAGCCTGCTTTTCCATCATCGCCATGAACGCATCATGGGCTTCGGCTTCTTCAGCACTGGCGCGCACAACGGCCAGCGGCTGGCGCTCTGAACTGATCCTGCGCAGGCCTCCGGCGCTGCCATCATCACCGGCGCCGCTGTCCAGTGACAGCGCAGTCTGGCCGCCGGTCATCAGCAGATAGACATCCGCCAGTATTTCGGCATCCAGCAAAGCGCCGTGCAGGTCACGGTTGCTGTTATCTACGCCGTAACGCTTACAGAGTGCGTCCAGGTTGTTCTTCTGGCCCGGATGCTTGGCCCGGGCGATAGCCAGGGTATCGACAACACCGCAGTGGTCCGCCGTTTTGCGGACAGGCTTCAGGCGTGCAAACTCGGAATCCATGAAACCGACGTCGAACGCCGCGTTATGAATGACCAGCTCTGCGCCCTTGATGAATTCGAAGAACTCGTCGGCAATCTCCGCAAATTTCGGTTTGTCTGTCAGGAATTCATTGGTAATGCCGTGAACGGTTATGGCTTCGGCTTCCACTTCCCGTTCCGGATTGATGTAAACGTGGTAGTTCCTGCCCGTCAGCTCCCGCTCGACCACCTCAACACAACCAATCTCGATAATCCGGTGGCCATCGTTGGGATCAATACCCGTTGTTTCGGTATCCAGTACGATCTGTCTCATTGCTTACCTTCAGAAATACCCATCAGACTTTAGAAAATGCCGGTTCAGCTGCCGGACAGCTCAGCCACGCCACGATTCGCCAGCTCATCCGCCAGCTCGTTATCCGGGTGGCCGGAATGCCCTTTGACCCAGTGCCAGCTTACCTTGTGCCGGGCGGCTTCAGCATCAAGCTCCTGCCAGAGGTCGGCGTTTTTCACCGGTTTTTTGGCCGAGTTTTTCCAGCCGTTACGCTTCCAGCCGGCCATCCATTCGGTGATGCCTTTACGGACGTATTGGGAATCGGTGTACAGTTCCACCTCGCACTCCCGCTTCAACGCCCTCAAGCCCTGAATGGCGGCCATGAGTTCCATACGGTTATTGGTGGTTTGCGCCTCTCCGCCGTGCATGGTTTTGCAGGCGTCGCCATAACGCAACAATACACCCCACCCACCGGGGCCCGGGTTACCTTTACAGGCACCATCGGTATACATCACTACCTTGCTGGCCATTCACACTCCTGAACTGTTTTGCTGTTTCTTTACCGTACCGGTGCTGGCGCAGGTTCCGTGGGAACCCACAGCCCCGGGTAACGACACGACCCGGGTTTTGCGCCAGGGCACCCGCCGCTGCAACCGGGCATAGACACGTTTGCGGGCAAGGATACAGTAATAGGCCCCGACAGGCAGGAAATGTCCATGACAATCCAGGTCTTTGCTTTGCCGGCTTATATAGTTGCCCTTTCTTTGCAGCGGAAGCGTACAGAAAAACGTGGCACTGCCCTCCAGCTGAAACCCCAGCAACCTGAGCCAGTCTTCCATCCTTGCCCTGAGCAGAAAACGACCGCCCCATGGACCAAGCTGGTTCCGCGATACAAGCTTGCGCGCACCCCAGAGACTGAGCGGGTTAAATCCGATCAAAGCCAGGTGCCCTTCTCCCCGCAACACCCGGGCCGACTCCCTGAGCACCTGGTGTGGATCCGGTGAAAAGTCGGCAGTGTGGTGCAGGATGACCAGGTCCATGGAATCCCCGGGAAACGGCAACTCGTCTGCATCGCAAACCGCTACGCCGTCCGGCATATGGGGATACCAGGCTGGCGTGGTGATAATTTTCTGGGAGAAGTCGGTACCGCTGGCCAGGGGCAATCGATGGCTCAGCCCCACCTGCAATTGCCGGGCGCCGGTTAATCCATCCAGGTGATGGTCAAGGACACGCCGCTGGCTGGCCAGCAGGGCGCGGCCAAGCGGGGTCTGTATCCAGCGCTCGAAACTTTCGTGGCGTGCGGAATAATCTACAGGCTGCAAACCTTTCACCAGGATTTCTCCAACATCAGCGCCCCTGTTCCGGGCCGGATTCGCGGGCGCGCTTCTTGGGATGACAGCACGGTTGCATTATCATAACAGGCACATTCATCGAGCACATGGGGTCACCATGTTCAGCATTCACCCGATTCCGGCGTTTTCAGACAACTATATCTGGTGCCTGGCAGACCAGGAGACCGGCAAGGCACTGATTGTAGACCCTGGGCAGGCTCAGCCGGTGAAGGACTACCTGGTCGCCAACAACCTGGTTGCAGACACCATCCTGGTTACCCACCATCACCCGGACCACGTCGGCGGCATCAAAGACCTGCAGCAGACATGGCCAGACGTGCGCGTGGTCGGGCCGGCGGAATCCCCGTTCAAGGGCAGCAATCACCCGGTTCACCCCGGTGACGAAGTTGTCTGGCAGGGGCTGACCTTTGACGTGCTGGCCGTGCCGGGCCACACCCTCGACCACCTGGCTTATTTCAGCCCCACACAGGTCGATGGCAAGCCGGTACTGTTTTGTGGCGACACCTTGTTTGTTGGCGGTTGTGGTCGCTTGTTCGAAGGAACGGCGGAGCAAATGCACCAGTCCCTGAGTACCCTCCGGGACCTGCCCGGGGATACAGCCGTGTATTGCGCCCATGAATACACCCTGGCCAACCTGCGCTTTGCCCGCAGCTGGTTGCCCGACGACCAGGCCCTCGCGGATTTCGAGCAACAGTGCCAGGCACGCCGTGACCAGGGCCTGCCCACCGTGCCCTCAACCATAGCCGCCGAGAAATCGCTGAACCTGTTCCTGCGCTGGGACGACCCGGCAGTGGCAGAAGCTGCCCATCGATACTGTGCCGAGCAGGGTTTGCCCTCCGGCTCGGACAGCGAAATTTTTGCAGCAGTCCGGCACGGAAAGGATCATTTCTGATGCTTTCCGGCGCTGCCGGTTAACAGTTCTTGTCACAGCTGTAACACGGCAATTCTTGACCGCCGTGAAAGGGCTTTCTTAGAATCCCAACCTGCTATCGACCGTAACCAGTCATTTCTGCCGGCCCTTTATACATGACGCTGCCGGCGCTACTCGGAACTCTTTTATGCCGGTCAAACGACTCTCATATGTGTTACTCGCTTCCTCGCTGCTTTCTGCCTGCAGCAGTCCCCAGATCATGGAGAACTGGAACTCCCCATCAGCCTGGTTCGGATCGGACACTGACCAGCAAGGCAACCCGGTGGATTCCGAGAAGGTAGTGGTAGCCCGGGGAGACGAAGACCTGAAAGCCTCGGTGGCTGCCGGCAATAGCGATGAAGCCACGGATGCCCCGCTGGATGACGCCATATCCCCGGAACTGCGCGCCAAGGCGAAGGATGCCCGGCAAAAGCTGGATGATCCGAAAACCCGGGCAGATGCCAGTGCCGACAGCCAGGACCTTTGGGACCGGATGCGTTCAGGTTTCGCCATGGACCACGCTGTCGACAACGCCAGGGTCAAATCGCAACTCGACTGGTACGCCCGCCACCCGAGCTACATCAAGCGGGTTGTCGAACGAGGCTCCCGTTACCTGCACCATATTGTGGAAGAAACCGAGGCACGGGGTTTGCCGACAGAAATGGCCCTGCTTCCGATTGTCGAAAGTGCGTTCGACCCGTTTGCCTATTCCCATGGCCGGGCAGCCGGCCTCTGGCAGTTCATTCCTTCTACCGGCAAATACTTCGGCCTGACCCAAAGCTGGTGGCACGACGACCGCCGTGATGTGCTGGAAGCAACCGACGCAGCCCTGACCTACCTGGACCGTCTGGCAAATCGGTTTGACGGTGACTATACCCTCGCCCTGGCCGCCTATAATGCCGGTGGCGGCACCGTATCTAGCGCCATGCGGCGTAACCGGAACGCCGGAAAACCGACGGATTTCTGGTCTCTGTCACTGCCCAAGGAAACCAGCCACTATGTGCCCAAGCTGATTGCACTGGCAAAGATCTTCGACAACCCCGAAGCCTATGGCATCGAGTTGCCAGCACTGGACGACGAGCCCTACTTCGAGGTGGTGGATACCGGCTCACAGCTGGACCTGGCCCAGGCTGCCGAGCTGGCCGGGGTGGACATTGATGAAATCTACCTGCTGAACCCGTCTTACAATCGCTGGGCCACCAACCCGGAAGGCCCGCACCGTCTCCTGGTTCCGAAACAGAATGCCGGAGAGTTCCGCCAGGCCCTCGCGAATTTCCCGAAAGAACAGCGTGTATCCTGGCAGAACTACAAGGTCCGCAAGGGCGACAACCTGAACAGCATCGCCCGGAAGTTCGGCACGACTACGTCCGTGGTGCGCCAGGTGAACAAGCTGGATTCCGACCTGATCCGAATTGGCCAGAGCCTGCTGATTCCATCCTCAACCCGCGGCGCTGATGCCTATGCCCTGAGCCAGTCCCAGCGCCTGCAGCGCACCCAGTCACGCAAGCGGGATGGCAACAAGGTTTCCTATACCGTGCGTTCCGGTGACACCTTCTGGGACATCGCCCGCGAACACCGGGTATCGGTGCGTGAAGTGGCTGCCTGGAACGGCATGGCCCCCGGCGACCCGCTGATTCCCGGCAAGAAGCTGGTTATCTGGTCCAAGAACGCACAACCCACCGTTGCCTCCAACAACTCCGCCCGCAGCAAGGCGATGGTTCGCAAGGTGGGCTACCGGGTCCGCAGTGGCGACTCACTGTCTGCCATTGCCAGCCGTTTCTCGGTGAATGTGCGGGACATCGCATCATGGAACGATCTTAATACCAAGCGTTATCTGCAACCCGGACAAAGTCTGGTACTCTACGTTGACATAAGAAACAGCCCTTAACGTGCGAGAACCATGACAAAAACACGGAAAGCCGCCTTTTCACTGACCAGTATTTTCACCTCCCTGGCCCTGATGGCCGCCGCAGCAACCAGTGTTGCGGAAACCCCGGCGGCTTCGAATCCCGCTCCCGTGCACGGCATTGCCATGCACGGCGAGCTGAAGTATCCGGAAAATTTCAGCCACTTTGACTACGTAAATCCGGACGCCCCGAAGGGCGGCACCCTGCGTATGTCTGTGGTCGCCAACGGCTTCGACAGTTTCAACCCGTTTGTTATCCGGGGTGTTGCGGCAGCTGGCGTCAGTACCTACGTTTACGACACCCTCCTGGAATCCTCTGCCGACGAACCGTTTTCCGAATACGGACTGATCGCCGAGAGCGTTGAAGTACCGGAAGACCGCAGCTACGTGATCTTCAACCTGAGGGAGCAGGCCCGCTTCCAGGACGGTGAGCCCATTACCGCGGAAGACGTTGAATTCTCGCACCGGATACTCACCACCGAAGGCCACCCTTTTTACCGCAACTACTATGCAGACGTGAGCAAGGTCACCGTCGAAAACAGCCATCGTATCCGCTTTGATTTCGGTGCCACCGAAAACCGTGAGCTGCCCCTGATCCTCGGGCAGATGCCTGTGATGCCGGCCCACTACTGGGCCGACCGAAAGTTCGAAGGCAACGGCCTGGATGTCCCGGTTGGCAGCGGCCCTTACCGCATCGACAGCTACGAGGCCGGGCGCTCGGTAACCTATGAGCGGGTCGATGATTATTGGGCGGAAGACCTGGGCATCCGCAAGGGCCGTTTCAATTTCGATCGCATCAAGTACGAGTACTACAACGACGACACCGTCGCCCTGGAATCCTTCAAGGCCGGCAACTTCGATCTGCGGGTGGAGACCTCCGCCAAGAACTGGGCCACTGCCTACACCGGGCGCGGCTTCGACAACGGCGAAATCACCAAGGAAGCAGTTGAGCACCATCGCCCCAGCGGCATGCAGGGCTTTGTCTTCAACACTCGCAAAGCAGTGTTCAAAGACCCGAAGGTACGCAGGGCCCTGGCCTATGCTTTTGACTTTGAATGGGCCAACCGCAACCTGTTCTTCGATCAGTACACCCGCACCGACAGCTATTTCGAGAACAGCGACCTGGCCTCCTCCGGCCTGCCCTCCGGCCGGGAGCTGGAGATTCTCGAGGCGTTCCGGGATCAGCTGACCCCGGCTGTTTTCACCGAGACCTACACGCCTCCGACGACCGGTGACGGCACTTCCATGCGGGATAACCTGCGCACGGCCATGCAACTGCTGCAGCAAGCCGGCTACAGCGTCCGCGACGGCAAGATGGTGCACGGGGAAACCGGCAAGCCACTGGCCTTTGAGGTGCTGCTGTTCCAGAAAAGCTTCGAGCGCGTTGTCCTGCCCTTCCGGCAGAACCTTGAGCGCCTCGGGGTTGACGTATCCGTGCGGCTGGTGGACAGCAACCAGTATGTTCAGCGGGTACGGGATTTTGATTTCGACATGATCACCCAGGTATTGCCCCAGTCCGATTCTCCGGGCAATGAGCAGCGTGAATACTGGCACTCATCCAACGTGGATGTGTCCGGTTCCCGCAATTACATGGGTGTGAGTGACCCGGTAGTGGACCGTCTGGTGGAGATGGTCATCCAGGCACCGGACCGGGACGAGCTGGTGCAGCGCGTCCGCGCCCTGGACAGGGTATTGTTGCACGGCCACTACGTGATCCCCCACTGGCACCTAACCAGGGACCGGGTTGCGTACTGGAACAAACTGCAGCGCCCGGAGGTCACACCGAAAAACGGTATCGACCTGAACAACTGGTGGGTCAAACCCTGACCCGCCGGTTTATTCCACAGCAGTAACGGAAGGACTCCTCCCCTCAATGGGCATTTACATACTCCGCAGGCTGGCCCTGATTATCCCGACCCTGGTCGGGATAATGCTGCTGAACTTTATTATCGTGCAGGCGGCGCCCGGCGGACCTGTAGAACAGCTGATCGCTGAAATGGAAGGCCATGGCGGCAGCGCCCTGGCCCGGGCCGGTGGCGGAGACACCGGCGGCGAGGTGGCGTCCGGCTCTTCTGACAGCCGGGGTTCCCGGGGCCTGCCACCGGAACTGCTGCAAGAAATCGAGGCAATGTACGGCTTCGACAAACCGGCCCATGAACGTTTTCTGATGATGTTAAAGGACTACGCCACCTTCGATTTCGGCGAGTCTTTCTTCCGGGATCGTACGGTCATCGAACTGATCATCGACAAAATGCCCGTTTCGATATCCCTGGGGCTCTGGTCTACCCTCATCATTTATCTGATCTCTATTCCCCTGGGTATTCGCAAAGCGGTCTCGGACGGTTCGCGCTTCGACGTCTGGACCAGTTCCGCCATCGTGGTGGGCTACGCCATCCCCGGCTTTCTGTTCGCCATCCTGCTGATCGTACTGTTTGCCGGTGGCAGTTACTTCGACTGGTTCCCGCTGCGGGGGCTGACCTCCGCCGATTTCGAGCAGATGACCTGGTACCAGAAGATCGGTGACTACTTCTGGCACCTGGCCCTGCCGGTAACCGCCAACGTCATTGGCGGCTTTGCCACCCTGACCCTGCTCACCAAGAACTCCTTCCTGGATGAAATCGGCAAGCAGTACGTGGTTACGGCCAGGGCCAAGGGCCTTGAGGAAAAACAGGTGCTTTACGGCCACGTATTCCGTAACGCCATGCTGATTGTGATTGCCAGCCTGCCCGGGGTGCTGGTGTCGCTGTTCTTTACCGGTTCCCTGCTGATTGAAGTTATCTTCTCCCTGGACGGCCTGGGCTTGCTGGGCTTCGAGGCCGCCCTCAATCGCGATTACCCGGTCATCTTTGGCACCCTGTACATCTTCACCCTGATGGGCCTGGTCCTGAAGCTGATCAGCGACATCACCTACGTGCTGGTGGACCCCCGTATCGACTTTGAAAGCCGGGAGGGTGCGTAATGCCAACACTCTCTCCCATACAGAAGCGACGGCTTCGTAACTTCAAGGCCAACCGGCGCGGCTACTGGAGCCTGTGGTTGTTCCTGCTGCTATTCGGCCTGTCCCTGGCCGCCGAGCTGATCGCCAACGACAAGCCGTTGATGGTGTCCTATCAGGGCGACTGGTATTTCCCGGTAGTACAGAACGTACCGGAGGAAACCTTTGGCGGTTTCCTGCCCACCGAAACGGACTACCGGGATGATTTTATCGCCGGGGAAATCAACGCCAACGGCTGGATGATCTGGCCGCCGATCCGCTTCAGCTACAACACCATCAACTACGACCTGGATGTACCGTCACCAGCGCCCCCCAGTGCAGAGAACTGGCTGGGTACCGATGACCAGGGCCGGGATGTCGCCGCCCGCGTTATCTACGGGTTCCGGGTTTCCGTGGTGTTCGGCCTGACCCTCACCATTGCCAGCTGTATTGTGGGCGTGATCGTGGGCGCCATTCAGGGCTATTACGGCGGTAAGGTTGATCTGTTCGGGCAACGGTTCATAGAAATCTGGTCCGGCCTGCCCATGCTCTACCTGCTGATTATCCTGTCAGCCATTGTGCAACCCAATTTCTGGTGGCTGCTGGGCATCATGCTGCTGTTCAGCTGGATGGGGCTGGTGGATGTGGTGCGCGCCGAGTTCCTGCGGGCCCGTAACTTCGAGTACGTAAAGGCTGCCCGTGCCCTGGGCCTGGAGAACCGTCACATCATGTTCCGGCACATACTGCCCAATGCCATGGTCGCCACCCTCACCTTCCTGCCCTTTATCCTGACCGGCGCCATTACCGGCCTGACCTCACTGGATTTCCTCGGCTTTGGCCTGCCGTCCGGGTCACCATCCCTGGGGGAACTGATCGCCCAGGGCAAGTCCAACCTGCACGCACCCTGGCTGGGCATTTCAGCGTTCGTGTCTTTGTCCGTGATGCTGACCCTGCTGGTGTTTACCGGTGAAGCCGTGCGTGATGCCTTTGACCCGAGAAAGAACTGATATGAGCGAACTACTGAACATCTCAGGGCTTTCCATCCGTTTCGACAAGGGCCCGCTGGTAGTGGACGACCTGTCGCTATCCATCAACAAAGGCCAGACCCTGGCGCTGGTGGGTGAAAGTGGTTCTGGCAAGTCGGTTTCCGCCCTGTCGGTACTTCGCCTTCTGGACGAGCGCCACGCGGACTATCCGTCCGGCAGTATCACCTATCAGGGCGAAGACCTTCTTAAGACTCCGGAAAGGCGGTTGCGGCAAATCCGGGGACGGAAGATCAGCATGATCTTCCAGGAGCCCATGACCTCCCTGAACCCGCTGCACACGGTAGAGAAGCAGATCACCGAAACGCTGGAACTGCACATGGGCCTGCGGGGCGAGCAAGCCCGGGCGCGATGCATGGAACTACTGGCGCTGGTGGGCATTCCGGAACCGGAACGTCGCCTAAAGAGTTATCCGCACCAGCTTTCAGGCGGGCAGAAGCAACGGGTCATGATCGCCATGGCCCTGGCCAACGAGCCGGAGTTACTGATTGCAGACGAACCCACCACCGCCCTGGATGTCACCGTACAGAAGCAGGTGCTGGAACTGCTGAAATCCCTGCAGCAGAAGCTCGGTATGGCCATGCTGCTGATTACGCATGACCTGAGCCTGGTGCGCCGGTATGCCGATAACGTGGTGGTTATGGAGCGCGGTAAACGGGTCGAGGAAGCACCGGTCGCCACCCTGTTTGAATCGCCGTCCCACCCCTACACCCGCAAGCTGATTGATGCGGAGCCACCGGAACACCCGGTTGCGGCAGAAACCGGCGGCCCTGAGCTGATCAAAGTCGATAAGCTGAACGTGCACTTCCCCATCAAAAAGGACCTGTTTGGCCGGGTAAAAGAGAGCTACCACGCCGTTCGGGACGTGGCTTTCACGGTGCGCCCCGGGGAAACCCTGGGCATTGTCGGCGAAAGCGGCAGTGGCAAGACCACCATCGGCCACGCCTTGTTAAAGCTTACCGGCGCAACCGGCAACATCCAGCTGGGTGGCACCGACATCGGCAACCTCACCCAGAAAGCCTTCCGGCCCTGGCGCAAGCGTATCCAGATTGTGTTCCAGGACCCGTTCGGCAGCCTGAGCCCGCGCATGTCCATTGCCGAAATTGTTGGCGAAGGCCTGACGATTCACGACCCGGACAACCAGGACCAGCACGAAGCCCGTGTCATCCGGGCCTTGCAGGATGTCGGCCTGGACCCGGAAGCCAGGCACCGATACCCCCATGAGTTCTCCGGTGGGCAACGCCAGCGCATTGCCATCGCCCGTGCCCTGGTTCTGCAACCTGAGCTGATTATCCTGGACGAGCCGACATCCGCGCTGGACCGAACCGTGCAGAAACAGGTGATCGAACTGTTGCGGGATATACAGCAGCGATATCGGTTAAGCTATATCTTTATCAGCCATGACCTGGCCGTCGTCCGGGCATTGAGCCACAAACTGCTGGTGCTCCATCATGGCAGCATCGTGGAGTACGGCGATGCGGAGAAGATTTTCCGGCAACCGGAACAGCCGTACACCCGGGAATTGCTGAACGCAGCCTTCTTCTACCAGACTACGACCAATTGACCGTTACCCGCGTGTACCCCGGTCGGGGATAATACGCGCAAATCACAGGAACACAGGGAGCAGATACCCATGGGAATTCTCAGTGGCAAGAAAGCACTGATTGTTGGCGTAGCCAGCAAGCATTCCATCGCTTACGGCATTGCCGAGGCGTTCGCCCGTGAAGGCGCCGAACTGGCCTTCACCTACCAGAACGAAAAGCTGCAGTCCCGCGTTGAAAAATTCGCGGAACAGTGGGGCAGCACTATCACCCTGCCCTGCGATGTCGCCAGCGACGAGCAAATCGAGAATGTGTTCACCGAGCTGAACAAGCACTGGGACAACATCGACATCATCATCCACGCCGTTGGCTTTGCCCCGGCCCACGAGCTGAACGGCAACTATGTGGATGTCACCACCCGCGAAGGCTTCAAGATTGCCCACGACATCAGCTCCTACAGCTTCGTGGCGCTGGCCAAGGGTGCCCGCAAGATGATGCACGAAGGCAGCAGCCTGCTGACCCTGAGCTACCTGGGTGCCGAGCGTGTCCTGCAGAACTATAACGTGATGGGCCTGGCCAAGGCCTCACTGGAAGCCAACGTCCGTTACATGGCCGCCAGCCTGGGCGAAGAAGGCATCCGGGTGAACGCGATTTCTGCCGGCCCGATCAAGACCCTGGCCGCCTCCGGTATCGCCAGCTTCCGCCGTATGCTGAGCGAGAACGCCAAGCGCGCTCCGTTGCGTCGTAACGTGACCACCATTGAAGTAGGTAACGCCGCTGCGTTTATGTCGTCTGACCTGGCTTCCGGTATCACCGGCGAGATTCTGTACGTAGACGCCGGCGCCAATATCTCCGGCATGGGTTCGCTGGACGACTGAGCACCGTCGTTGAAAAGCACTGCCAAATAACGCAGACTAACCAGCTCACCGGCGGGCGGAGAACCGCCTGCCGGCACCATTCGCGTTAATCTTCAGTCACCGGGGAAGCACTACAAGATGTCGGGCAAGAAACTGGAAAACCTGAACGTGGCCAGCCAGGAACCACTGATCACTCCTGAAGCCCTGAAAAGCGAACTGCCGCTTTCAGATACCGCTGCAGAAACCGTGGCCAACGGCCGTCAGGCAATCTACGACATCATGGACGGCAAAGACCACCGTCTGTTCATTGTAGTTGGCCCCTGCTCTATCCACGACGTGGACGCTGCCCGGGACTATGCCAACCGACTGAAGAAACTGGCCGACGAAGTCAGCGATACCCTGCTGCTGGTGATGCGGGTTTACTTCGAAAAGCCGCGGACCACCGTTGGCTGGAAAGGCCTGATCAACGATCCGCACCTGAACGATACCTTCGACATCGAACAGGGCCTGCACATCGGCCGTCGCCTGCTGCTGGATATCAATGAACTGGGCCTGCCAACGGCAACCGAGGCGCTGGATCCGATTTCTCCGCAGTACCTGCAGGACACCATCGCCTGGTCTGCCATCGGAGCCCGTACCACGGAATCCCAGACCCACCGGGAAATGAGCAGTGGCCTGTCTATGGCTATCGGCTTCAAGAACGGCACCGACGGCAGCCTGGATGTTGCTGTTAACGCCATGAAGTCGGTCTCCCATCCTCACAGCTTCCTGGGTATCGACCAGCAGGGTAAAGGCGCCATCATCCGCACCAAGGGCAACAACTACGGTCACGTAGTACTGCGCGGTGGCGGTGGTAAGCCCAACTACGATTCTGTGAACGTTGCCCTGTGTGAGCAGGCACTGGAGAAAGCCGATCTGCGCAAGTCCATCATGGTGGACTGCAGCCACGCCAACTCCAGCAAAGACCCGGCCATCCAGCCGCTGGTAATGCAGGACGTTACCCACCAGATCCTGGAAGGCAACAAGTCTATCCAGAGCCTGATGGTGGAAAGCAACATCAACTGGGGCAACCAGTCTATTCCGGAAAACCTGGCAGACCTGAAGTACGGCGTGTCGGTGACCGACGCCTGTATCGACTGGGAAACCACCGAGAAAGCAATCCGCACCATGCGTGAAAAGCTCAAGGACGTACTGCCCAAGCGAATCGACTGATTCGATTCGCGAGGCATAAAAAAAACCGGGCTCATTCAGCCCGGTTTTTTTATCCCTGATGTTTGGCCAAACTCAATATGGCTCGGGTTGTACGCCCAGCCAGTCCAGGCGGTTGCGCAGGGTGACCACCTCGCCAATAATCACCAGCGTGGGCGCGGCCACTTCCCGGTTTTCGATGATACCCACGATGGTCTCCAGCGTACCGGTAATGACTTCCTGCTCCGGCGTGGTGCCCTTTGACACCAGTGCAACCGGCATATCCGGCGCCATGCCGTGGGCGATCAACTCCCGACTGATAATCGGCAGGCCCACCAGCCCCATGTAGAACACCAGGGTCTGGCTGGTCTGCACAAAATCAGCCCAGGGCAGATCACAACTGTCGTTCTTCAGGTGGCCGGTAATAAACCGGACCGACTGGGCATAGTCCCGATGGGTCAACGGAATTCCCGCGTAGGCCGAACAACCAGAGGCGGCGGTGATACCCGGCACGACCTGAAACCGCACCCCGGCCTGGGCCAGGGTTTCGATTTCCTCGCCACCACGGCCGAAGATAAACGGATCGCCGCCCTTCAGGCGTACTACCTTATGCCCTTCACGGGCCAGGTCCACCAGGCGCTGGTTAATCTGATCCTGCGGCAGGGTATGGTTAGCACGCTGCTTGCCGACATGGATCTTCTCGGCAGTTTCCGGAATCAGGGCCATGATTTCCGGTGACACCAGGCGGTCGTACAATACCACTTCCGCGTTGGTAATCAGCCGCCAGGCTTTCAGGGTCAGCAACTCGGGGTCGCCGGGCCCGGCGCCCACCAGGGCAACCTCTCCGGCAGAGTTGTTCGGGTTTTCGGTAATCGGATTCGCCCGATACCTTGGTGCGGCAGAGGCCACACCAATCGCTCCTGGCGATGGAGTACCTTCTTTATTCTGGCTCATTGGATTCTGTCCAGGCCTCTCATATACGGCTTCAGCACTTCCGGAACGAGGATGCTGCCGTCCGCCTGCTGGTAGTTTTCCATCACCGCAATCATGGCGCGGCCTACCGCCAGGCCGGAGCCATTGAGGGTGTGTACCGGCTCCGGCTTGCCGGTTTCCGGGTTGCGCCAACGGGCCTGCATACGGCGAGCCTGGAAATCGCGGGTATTGGAGCAGGACGAAATTTCACGGTACTTGCCCTGCCCCGGCAGCCACACTTCCAGGTCGAAGGTCTTGGCCGCAGAGAAGCCCATATCGCCGCCACACAGGGTCATTACCCGGTACGGCAATTCCAGCAACTGCAGCACTTTCTCGGCGTGGCCGGTGAGCTGCTCCAGCGCCTTGGCGGAGTCTTCCGGGCGCACCACCTGAACCAGCTCTACCTTGTCGAACTGGTGCTGGCGAATCATGCCCCGCACGTCACGGCCGTAGGAGCCGGCTTCGCTGCGGAAACAGGGTGTGTGGCAAACCAGGCGCAGCGGCAACTCCGCATCATCCAGAATGGTGTCAGACACCAGGTTGGTGGCCGGCACTTCCGCCGTCGGAATCAGGTACAGCGGGTTGTCACCGGCGGTACGGAACAGGTCTTCCTCGAACTTCGGCAACTGACCGGTGCCAAACAGCGTATTGGCATTCACCAGGTACGGCACATAGGCCTCGGTGTAACCATGCTCTTCGGTGTGCAGGTCGAGCATGAACTGGGCCAGGGCACGGTGCAGGCGGGCCAGCTGGCCGCGCATTACGGCAAACCGGGAATGGGCCAGCTGGCTGGCTTTCTCGAAATCCAGGCCTTTCAGATCTTCACCCAGTGCCACGTGATCTTTCGGCTCAAAGTCGAATTCCCGGGGGGTGCCCCACAGGCGGGTTTCGACGTTGTCGTCTTCATTCTTGCCCGCCGGAACGTCTTCGTCCGGCAGGTTGGGAATTCCGGCGAAGAAGGCATTCAGGGATTCCTGGACGGAACGCAATTCGTCTTCCGCTTCAGCTTTCTGGCGCTTCAGGTTGTCCACTTCCTCCAGCAAAGGCTGGAGATCCTCACCGGCCGCCTTGGCCTTGCCGATGGACTTGGAACGCTTGTTCTGCTCGCTCTGCAGTGTTTCCGTACGAACCTGGATGGCTCGGCGGCTTTCCTCTAACCGTTCGAAGGTAGCCACATCAAACTCGAAGTTCTTAATGGCCAGCCGGCGGGCGATTTCTTCAGTCTGGGTACGGACACGTTTCGGATCGAGCATGATCTTCCTGAATTTTCCGGTTAACGAATGAATTAGAATATAGCGGCATTATACCTGCCGGAGTGCTGCTGGCCACCTTCTGCCCTGCGCCCGGCGTAAATTCAGTAAACCGGGAGTATCAATAGCGCTTTTTCGGGCTTTGCGCATCCAGGGCGTCGAGCCTTTGGCGCTTCTCGGCCAGCTTGATTTCCAGCCCGCGCATCACCGGCTGGTAGTAGCGGCGCTGATGGATGGCTTCCGGCAGGTAGGATTCGCCGGCGGCAAAGGCATCGGGCTCGTCATGGGCGTAACGGTATTCCTCGCCATGGCCCATGCTTTTGAGGAGCTTGGTCGGGGCATTTCGCAGGTGCACCGGCACTTCATAATCCGGGTCTTTGCGAATGTCGGCCATACACTGGTTGTAGGCCTTGTAGACCGCATTGCTCTTCGGCGCCATGGCCAGGTAGGTAACCGCCTGGGCCAGGGCCAGTTCCCCTTCCGGAGAGCCGAGCCTTTCCTGGGCGTCCCAGGCCTGCATGGTGATCTGCAGCGCCCGGGGGTCCGCGTTGCCGATATCTTCGCTGGCGATGCGCACCAGCCGGCGCGCCACGTAGAGGGGATCGCAACCGCCGTCGAGCATCCGGCACAGCCAGTACAGGGAGCCGTCGGGGTTGGAGCCACGCACGGATTTGTGCAGGGCGGAGATCTGGTCATAGAACACGTCGCCACCCTTATCAAACCGGCGCAGACTGGTTTGCAGCACCTGTTCCAGGGTGGCGGCGGTAATGCGACTGGATTCGGGGCCTTCCGGGTCTGCCAGGTCGGCCGCGACTTCCAGGATATTCAGGGCGCGGCGGGCATCGCCACCGGCGGATTCGGCCAGGGTCTCCAGTACGTCTTTGTCAATCAGCAGTCTGCCGCCAAAACCGGCATCACTGGTGAGCGCCCGGTTCAGGAGTTGCAGGATGTCATCCCGTTCAAGGTTTTTGAGCACGTAAACCCGCGTGCGGGATAACAGGGCGCTGTTCAGCTCGAAGGAAGGGTTTTCCGTAGTGGCGCCCACAAAGATAAAGGTGCCGTTTTCGATATGGGGAAGAAAAGCATCCTGCTGGCTTTTGTTGAAGCGGTGTACTTCATCCACAAACAGCAGGGTTTCGCGCCCCTGGGACTGTTTTCGGTTACGGGCCCGCTCCACCACTTCGCGGATTTCTTTCACCCCGCTAAGCACCGCAGACAGGGTTTCATAGGAAAGCTCGCCAACATTGGCCAGCAACCGGGCAAAGGTGGTTTTGCCCACCCCGGGCGGCCCCCACAGGATCATGGAGTGCAGCTGGCCCTGCTCTACCGCCCGGCGCAGGGGCTTGCCGGGGCCAACGAGGTGCTTCTGGCCTACGTAGTCATCAAGGGTTACCGGCCGCATGCGGGCGGCCAGCGGCTGGAAACCGGCTTCAGTCTGAAACAGGCTGTCCTGCATCAGACGCCGTCCCGGATAACATCAACCTCCTCCGGGTATTCCAGCCGGAAGGCGCTGCGTTCAATGTCTTCGTTCAGGCGGATCTCGTCAAAGCTGAGAATGCTCATCTGGGACAGGGAATCCTCCATGCGCATTTCCTGCAGCTCACCATCGTAGAAGCTCAGGCGCAAAGAGGTGAACAGCGAGTCGGCGCTGCGGGGTTCCAGGGTAAACTCCCGGGTATCTTCCCCGATACTGCGGCCAGACACCCTGTAGCTCTCATTCAGGTTACCCACTTCGCCACTGAGCAACAGCGCCGGAGTAGTCTGGATACGGTCATCCAGGGTATGGATGGTCACCTGCTCCAGGTCCGGATCGTAAACCTCCACTTTTTCACCATCACTGACAATAAACTGGGACAGCGGCGCACCGGTTTCCCAGTAGAACAGGCCCGGGCGTTTGGCCTTCAGGTTGCCCCGGGTTTCCTGCACGCGGCCGCCGCTGGAGTCCACCACAATCTGGATAAACCGAGCCTGGTAGGTTTCGTAGCTGCGCAACATGGCGGACAGCTGCTCTGCCGCTTTCAGGGATTCCTGCTCGCTGTCAGCCAGGGCCGGTGCTGCCGAGCCAAGGGCCGTCACCAACGCGAACCCGGCCAGCAGTGATCTAATCATAGTACCCTTCAAAGCACCTAGCATAGTTGATCTCCTAGTCTCGTGGCGGCGGGGGCGCCAGCACTTCACGTGCGCCATTGTGTCCCGCCGGACTGACCACACCGGAAGCTTCCATGGCATCCACCAGATTGGCGGCCCGGTTGTAGCCGATTTTGAATTTACGCTGCACCGACGAGATCGACACCCGCCGGTTTTCTGTGACAAAGGCCACCGCCTCGTCAAACAGGGCATCCCCTTCGTCTCCACCGCCCCCTTCCGAGAGGGTTGGAACGCCCGGCAGATTCTCGCCCTCGGCACCATTAAGAACGTCGTCCACGTATTCTGGTTCGCCCCGGGCTTTCCAGGCGCTGACTACCCGATGCACTTCGTCATCGTCCACAAAGGCGCCGTGAACCCGAACCGGCAGGCCGGAGCCCGGCGGCAGGTACAGCATGTCACCGTGGCCGAGCAGCTGCTCTGCCCCGCCCTGGTCCAGTACTGTGCGTGAGTCGATCTTGGACGACACCTGGAACGAAATCCGGGTCGGGATGTTGGCCTTGATCAGGCCGGTAATCACGTCCACCGACGGCCGCTGGGTGGCCAGGATCAGGTGGATACCGGCCGCCCGGGCTTTCTGGGCGATACGGGCAATCAGCTCTTCCACCTTTTTGCCGACAATCATCATCATGTCAGCGAATTCGTCGATCACCACCACGATAAACGGCAGGGTGTCGAGTTCCGGGCGTTCCTGCTCATCGTTGGCCAGGTATTCGTCCGGTTTCCAGAGCGGATCCAGCAGGGGTTCGCCTTCGGCGCGGGCGTCCTTAACCTTCTTGTTGTAACCGGCAATGTTACGCACGCCCAGATTCGCCATCAGGCGGTAACGGCGCTCCATCTCGGCCACACACCAGCGCAATGCGTTGGCGGCTTCTTTCATGTCGGTTACGACCGGCGCCAGCAGGTGGGGAATGCCGTCGTAGATGCTCAATTCCAGCATCTTCGGGTCCACCATGATGAAGCGAACTTCTTCCGGAGTAGCCTTCAGCAGCATACTCAACAGCATGGCATTCACACCCACAGACTTACCGGAACCGGTGGTACCGGCCACCAGCAGGTGAGGCATCTTGGCCAGGTTGGCCACCATGGGGTTGCCACCGATGTCGTTACCCAATGCCAGGGTCAGCGCAGACGACGATTCGGTGAATACCCGGGCTCCCAGCACCTCGCTCAGGCGCACCATCTCACGCGCTTCGTTCGGAATCTCGATACCCACCACGGATTTGCCGGGAATCACTTCCACGACCCGAACGGCGAGTACCGCCAGAGAGCGGGCAAGGTCTTTGGCCAGGTTGGAAATCTTGCTGACCTTCACCCCGGCCGCAGGCTTGATCTCGAACCGGGTAATGACCGGCCCGGGGTTTACTTCTACAACCTCGACGGACACCCCGAAATCGGCCAGCTTTTCTTCCAGCAGGCGGGACATGTGTTCCAGGGATTCCTCGGAGTAGCCTTTTTCTTTGTGCTCTTCGGCCGGGTCCAGCAGGGAAATGGGCGGAATCGGGCTCTCGATGTCCTCGAGGAGAGATGCCTGCTTGTTGGAAGCTTTCTTATCCGACGGTTTCTGCTCGTCTTTCTTGAACGGAGAAATCTTCAGGGACCGGCTGGCTTGAGGAGCCGGTTTGTCGGAGCTGAGAGCCGGCTCGGGCCGGGGCTCGTCGACTTCACGGGAGCTGAAGCTTTCCAGCTGCACCGGTTCCGGGTCTACATTGGCAAGGCCCTCCAGCCCGGGTTCTTTACGGACTTTCGGTGCAGGCGCCTTCTGCTCTTTGTTGGCGACCTTGGCGCGGCGGCGGAACAGACGGTTCCACCAACGCCCGGATTTTGGTTGGGTGCTGCCCGGACCTTCATCAGCAACCTTGTCGCGAATAACCGGCGGTTCGGGTTCCGGCTTTGCGGGCCGTTCGGGTTTCTCGGCTTTGTTACCCGCGCGGGTAAACAGCGCCTTGACGGCCAGCCCAGCTTTCAGGGTTAAGGCCCCCACCTGGTCCATCAGCCGGAACCAGGACAAACCAATGGTGACCGTCAGGGCAAACAGGAAGATCGCAATCAACAGCAGTGTAGTGGCCGGCAAGTTAAAGAAACGCACCATGGCTTCCGACACCGCCATACCCATGACACCACCGGAGGATTCCCCCAGCCCGAACACCGAATACAGTGACAGCAGGCTGGTGGCAGAGAGCAGGATCAGCAGGAAGCCACCGAAGCGCACCATGAACAACGGCCAGTGCAAATCCAGTGACTGGTTACGCAGGCGAATAAGCATGACTGCATAACCGGCAATCATGGCAGGAAACAGCCAGGAAACGTGGCCGAAGAAATCCATCAGCAGGCTGGCCAGCCAGGCGCCGGTACGCCCTGCGTAGTTCTGTACGCTGGTGTCGTGGCCGATACTGGCCCAGCCGGGATCAGACGGGCTGAAGGTAAACAGGGCCATGGCCAGATAGATGCAAAGCACTATCAGGCCGATGACAGCCCCTTCACGGGCGCCCTGTGCCATCAGGCGGCGAAAGCGTTTCTGTTTTTCCGTCAGCTCGGCTGATACTGCTTTTTTCGCTTTAGCGGATTCCGCCATGAATGCCCAAACCGTCAGTGAGTTTAATCTTTCAGTGCCTGAAAACCTCGATCCAGATCGGTTTTCAGGTCATCTATGGCTTCTATGCCAACAGACAACCGAATCAGGTTTTCGGTGATGCCTGCCTTGGCCTTGTCTTCCGGCGCCAGCCGCCCGTGGGTGGTGGTTGCCGGATGGGTGATGGTGGTTTTCACATCACCCAGATTTGCGGTGATAGAGATCATCCGGGTGGCATCGATAAACCGCCACGCCTGCTCCCGCCCGCCTTTCACCTGGAACGACACCACACCGCCAAAGCCGTCTTGCTGGCGTTTGGCCAGCTCGTGCTGGGGATGGCTTTCCAGGCCGGCATAGAACACCTTTTCAACCTCGGGCTGCTGTTCCAGCCAACGAGCCAACTCTAACGCATTGGCACAGTGAGCTCGCATACGAATCGGTAAGGTTTCCAGGCCCTTCTGGAACACCCAGGCGTTGAACGGGCTCATGGTGGGGCCGGCAGAGCGGATGAAACCGTAAATTTCGTCCAGGTACTTTGCCGGGCCAACAACCACGCCGCCTACACAACGGCCCTGACCGTCCAGGTACTTGGTGGCCGAATGCACTACCAGGTCTGCGCCATGTTCCAGCGGGCGCTGCAGCACCGGGGTGCAGAAACAGTTATCCACCACAAACAGGGCATCGTTGGCGTGGGCCAGTGCCGACAGCGCAGCAAGGTCGGCCACATCGCACAAAGGATTCGAAGGGGTTTCGATAAACAGCATGCGGGTTTCCGGCCGCACCGCGGCCTGCCACTGTTCCATATCCGTCAGCGACACAAAGGTGGTTTCCACCCCGAATTTTGCCATGTACTTCTGGAACAGCACGTTGGTGGTGCCGAACACGCCCCGGGAGCAAATTACATGGTCACCGGCTTTCAGCAGCGCCATACAGGTGCTGAGAATGGCCGCCATGCCAGATGCGGTGGCCACGGCTTTCTCGCCGCCTTCCATCGCCGCAATCCGGCCTTCGAAGGCCTGCACCGTGGGGTTGGTAAAGCGGGAATAGATGTTACCCGGCTCCTCGCCTCCAAAGCGCGCCGCCGCCTGGGCGGCACTACCGTAGACAAAGCTGGATGTCGGGAAAATCGCATCACTGTGTTCCAGCTGCCCGGTACGGATCTGCCCTGCCCTGACCGCCAGGGTGTCCACAGACATGCCGTCAAGATCCGATTCCGGAATCCAGAGCTGTTCTTCGCGGCCGTAAGTCATCGGGTTCTCCTAGTGCTGGCGTCAGTCTTCATCATTGTGCAGGTCGATAATACCGTTATCTTCGTCCATCACCTGGCCACCGGAACGCTTGGTGTCGTTGCGCTGGTCTTCCAGGCGCGCCAGGTACGCGGAATCAACATCACCGGTCACGTATTCTCCAGTGAATACCGAACATTCCCAGCCATCGATATCGTCATTGACGTCGTCCACACAGGCCACCAGGTCTTCAAGGTCCTGGTATACCAGCCAGTCTGCGCCAATCAGGTTCCGAACTTCCTCAACCGTGCGGTCGTGGGCAATCAGTTCATTGGCAGACGGCATGTCGATGCCGTACACGTTCGGGTAGCGTACAGGGGGCGCAGCCGAGGCAAAGTAAACGTTGCGGGCGCCGGCGTCCCGGGCCATCTGCACGATTTCCTTACAGGTGGTGCCGCGCACAATGGAGTCATCCACCAGCATCACGTTCTTGCCGCGGAATTCCAGGTCAATCGGGTTCAGCTTCTGGCGCACGGACTTCTTGCGCATCTTCTGGCCCGGCATGATGAAGGTACGGCCGATGTAACGGTTCTTAATGAAGCCTTCGCGGTACTTCACGCCCAGCTGGTAAGCCATCTGCATGGCGGAGGTACGGCTGGTGTCGGGAATCGGAATGACCACGTCGATGTCGTGTTCCGGGCGTTCGCGCAGCACTTTGTCAGCCAGCACTTCACCCATACGCAGGCGGGCCTTGTACACAGACACGCGGTCCATGATGGAATCCGGGCGGGCAAAGTAAACGTGCTCGAAAATACAGGGGTACAGCTTGGGCGCCTCGGCGCACTGTTCGCTGTAGAGGGTGCCGTCGGTTTCAATATACACCGCCTCGCCCGGTGCAATATCCCGCACCATGGTGAAGCCGGCCGCGTTCAGGGCCACGCTTTCAGAAGCGATCATGTATTCCTTCTGGCCGTTTTCGTTCTCGCGCACACCGTAGCAGGCCGGGCGGATACCGTTGGGATCACGGAATCCGACAATGCCGTAGCCGGTAATCATGGCGATAACGGCATAGGCACCGCGACAGCGCTTATGCACGGCCCGCACCGCCGAGAAGATCTCATCCTTGGTGGGGTTCAGCTTGCCCTGCTTCTGCAGTTCGTGGGCGAACACGTTCAGCAGGACTTCGGAGTCGGAATTGGTGTTGATATGGCGCAGGTCGGTACGGAACAGGTCCTCGGCAAGGTCGTCGGCGTTGGTGAGGTTGCCGTTATGGGCCAGGGTAATACCGTAGGGGCTGTTCACGTAGAACGGCTGGGCTTCTGCCGAGCTTGAGCTGCCGGCAGTCGGATAACGGACATGGCCGATGCCCACGTTACCCGCCAGGCGGCGCATGTGCCGGGTGTGGAATACATCCCGAACCAGCCCGTTGTCCTTGCGCAGGTAAAACCGGTTGTCCTGGAAGGTCACAATTCCCGCCGCATCCTGGCCACGGTGCTGAAGAACGGTCAGCGCATCGTAAAGCAGCTGATTAACGTTGGAAGTACTGACAATACCGACAATGCCACACATGGCTGGGCAACTCTCCGAGTGTTAGAACTGAATGTTATCGGGATGCAGACGCGGGTTGCACGTCTTCGATTTCGTTAGCAGGTACGGGTTGTTCCTGCGCTTTGTCTGCCGGCCCGAGAAAACGGGCAAATTCATCCCCCAGTGTCCGGCGTGACCAGTCTTCGACTACTGCAAGCCGGTCAATCATCACTGAGGTTTTCCACCAGGTATCCTGTGCCAGCGGCGTGTATCGGGTAAATGCGATAGCGACGATAACCACCACCACGCCCCTCAGCAGGCCAAACCCCATGCCCAGCACCCGGTCTGTCGCGGACAAACCGGTGGCCCGGACCAGGTGGCCGATCATGTTATTGATGATCGCACCGATAATCAGGGTGCCGAAAAAAAGAATCGCGAACGCGGCGATCAGCCGCACTAACGGTGTTTCAACCGAAGATTCCAGCAGCGATTGCATCTGGGGGTGAAAGGTTCGGGCGATGATAAACGCGCCAATCCAGGTTACCAGCGAAAGGGCTTCTTTGACGAAGCCACGTTTAAGACTGATAACCGTGGAAACTGTAATGAGGGCAATGATGACCCAGTCAATCCAGATCAGCGTTTCCATGAACATCCCGGTGTAGAAAAGGAAACGCGAATTCTATCAGGAAACCGCACCGCACCAAACTGCAGAGTGCCCAAAACAGCGGTTGATTTCCGGCGCCGGCAGATTATTTACCGCCAGTGGTCACCAGGCTGTTCAGATTGAATTCCTTGTCGAGTACGGCCTTTGCCTTCCTGGCTTCAGCTTCGTTCACGAAGGGGCCGCTGAACACGCGGGTCAATTCGGTGTCACCACGGGTCACTTGCTGCAGGTGCGCTCCGTACTTCATCTCGATTACCTTGTCCCGCAGGCGACGGGCATTATCGGCGTTGCCGAAGCTGCCAAGCTGGACAATCCAGGCTCCCTCAAGGGTTTTGGAGAACTCCTTGGGTTGCTCGGGCTCACTGGCACTGGCCACCGGTTCGGTTGCCTGCTGTGGCTCTGGCGCTTGCTGTGGTTCTGCCTGCGAAGCTGTTTGCGCAGGAGTTGCTTCCGTAGCTGTTTGAGAAGCTGGCTCTTCAACTGTTTCCGCTACCGCAGCATCGGCCTCTGCAGGCTCTTCAACCATTCGGTAACCGACGCTCGAATCGTCTGTTTCAGGCTCTTCGAAATTCCGGGCGTCCGGCTGGGCCGGCATATCCACTTCCGGGAACGGCGGCTCTTCAGGGATGGTGATCGGTGTGGACTGACGCTCCGAGTGCGGCTCATCAAAAATCATCGGGACAAAAATAACCGCCAGTGAAATCAGTACCAGCGCGCCGATTATCCGTTGCTTCAATCCATCCACCGTTGACGGCTCCCGTTCATTATCCGTTCACCACGATACTAACCGCCACCTGCGCCAAGTCCAAGCCCACCGCACGGGAATGGACAAAGTTTAAGAACCGGCACCCGCCAACTTTGCCCGGGCCTCGGCAACGGTATAGAAAGAACCGAACACCACGATACAGTCATCCGGACGGGCATTGGCGATAGCCGCATCCAACGCCTGACCGACCGAGCCATAGCCTTCACCATCGGTGATGCCACAGGCGCGCGCATGGGAAACCAGCTGATCAACGGCAAGGCCGCGGGGAACATCCAGCCCGGCGAAATACCACTGATCGGCCACAGACTTCATGGCCGTCATCACGCCTTCTACGTCTTTATCTGCCAGTGCCGCATAGACCGCATGCACCTTTGAGCCTGTACGGCAACCGGCCGAGACCTGCCCGGAAAGCCAGCGCGCCGCATGGGGATTATGGCCAACGTCTGCCCGCACAAACGGACTTCTAGCGAGCAGCTCGAATCTCCCGGGAACACTGACCGTTCGGGCAATATCACCCAGCGATGACGGCGCCACATCTGGCAGCAACTTACGCGCCAGCACAACCGCTGCGGCAACACTTTGTACCGGCAGGGGGCCGGCCGGAAGCTTGATTTGGTCACCCGCCACGGTCAGTTCAACGGTATTGGCATCACCATTGGCCTGTGCCAGCTGGTAATCCCTTCCGGTTACCTGAAGGTCCACTTTCTGCGCGGCCGCTTGCTGCAGCACCGAAGCCGGCGGCTCCGGGTCGGCACACACGGCGAAAATTCCGGGCCGCAGAATGCCGGCCTTTTCAAAACCGATCACTTCCCGGTTATCACCCAGAAAGCCGATATGGTCGATATCAATGGAGGTAATGACTGCGAAATCAGCATCGAGTACGTTCACGGCATCAAGCCTGCCGCCCAGGCCAACCTCGACTATCCAGTCTTCCACGCCGGCATCGGCAAATGCGACAAACGCAGCCAGGGTGCCGAACTCGAAATACGTCAGGGATACCTTGCCCCGGGCTTCTTCCACTTTCTCGAAAGCGCTCACCAAGACCGGGTCTGAAATATCTGTGCCATTCAGGCGAACCCGTTCGTTGTAGTCCTGGAGATGCGGAGAGGTGTAAGCGCCGGTGGTGCGGCCCGCTGCCAGCAACAGCTTTTCCAGGGTGGCAACTGTGGTGCCCTTGCCATTGGTACCCGCCACGGTAATGATCCGGGCATTGGGCTTGCGCGGGAACAGGCGGCGAAGAACCACCAGAACGCGGTCCAGGCCAAGGTCGATTTCGGTAGGATGGATGGCTTCAAGCCAGTTCAGCCAGTCCTGAACGGAAGCCCCGGCGCCGGGGCTGGATGCCGGCGCCAGAGAGGGATCAATGCCCGGAGGGTTCATCTGTATCAGGTTTCTCGGTAATTTCGAATTCGATCGGAGCCTCGGTCCCCGGCTTCTCACCGCCGGTGAACTTGGCCAGCAGGTGGGCAATACGCTCACGCATGTTATGACGGTGCAGGATCATGTCGATGGCACCGTGCTCCAACAGGAATTCGCTGCGCTGGAAGCCTTCCGGCAGTTTCTCACGCACGGTCTGCTCGATAACCCGCGGGCCGGCAAAACCGATCAGCGCATAGGGCTCGGCAATGTTCAGGTCGCCCAGCATGGCCAGGCTCGCAGACACGCCACCGAATACCGGGTCGGTGAGCACGGAAATGTAGGGAATCCCCTCTTCCTTCATGCGCTCGAGGACCGCAGCGGTTTTCGCCATCTGCATCAGCGACAGGATCGCCTCCTGCATACGGGCACCACCACTGGCAGAGAAGCACACAAGGGGAATACGGTGTTCCAGGGCCACATTGGCAGCCTGGACGAACTTCTCACCCACAACCTGGCCCATGGAACCGCCCAGGAAGTTGAACTCAAAAGCGCAGGCAACCAGCGGAACACCCATGGTCGTGCCTTTGAAGGCCACCAGTGCGTCTTTCTCGCCCGTGGCTTTTTGGGCTGCCGACAGGCGATCCTTGTAACGCTTGGTGTCTTTGAACTTCAGGCGATCGGAAGGCTCGAGATCCGCAGCGATTTCCTCACGGCCGTCTTTGTCCAGGAAGATATCCAGCCGACGACGGGCGTTTACCCGCATGTGGTGGTTACACTTCGGGCAAACGTCGAGATTCTTCTCGAGCTCCGGCTTGTACAGGAAGGCGCCACACTTGGGGCATTTTTTCCACAAACCTTCCGGCACGCCGGTACGCTGCCGTGATTCCGAGCGAATCTTGCTCGGCATGATCTTTTCCAGCCAGTTACTCATGCTTTCATCCTGTCCTTTGATGCCTGGACGCCGTTAACTCAGGAGAGACTGTCCAGAGCCTCGCGCATCGGGTGCAACAGATCGGTCAGGGCCTTACGAAGACCGTCCGGATCTGTCTGGTGTCGGGCTATTGTATCCACCAGCACGCTGCCAACAATTACACCATCGGATACTCTGCCTACTGCGGCGGCAGTTTCGGCATCACGGATACCAAAGCCGACACCTACCGGCAGAGCGGTCAGTTCGTGCACGTGTGCTACTTTCCGGGCAACTTCGTCGACGTCGATGGTGGCAGAGCCGGTCACACCCTTGATAGAAACATAGTACACATAGCCGGAAGAGTGCTCACTGATTGCCCTGATTCGCTCATCCGTGGTGGTCGGCGCCAGCAGGAAGATCGGATCCAGCTTGCGCTCGGCGAACAGCGGGGCCACCTGATCTGCCTCTTCCGGCGGCAGGTCTACCGTCAGCACGCCATCAAGGCCCGCATCGGCAGCTGCATCGGCGAACGCCTCATAACCCATGGCTTCCATGGGGTTGAGGTAGCCCATCAACACGACCGGCGTGTCACTATCGGTTTTCCTGAACTCTTTCACCATACCCAGCACATCGCGCAGCGACGTGTTGAACTTCAGCGCCCGTTCACAGGCCAGCTGGATAACCGGGCCGTCTGCCATCGGGTCAGAGAACGGCACGCCCAGCTCGATGATATCGGCACCGGCCGCCACCAGTGTGTGCATCAGGCCCACGGTCTGATCCGGGTGCGGATCACCGGCCGTGATATAGGGGATCAGGGCCTTCCGGCCCTGCTCTTTCAGTGATTTCAGTACACCTTCAATTCGGCTCATGCCTGCTCCTGATACCTTCAGATCTCGATGCCATCCAATTGGGCAATGGTGTGAATATCTTTGTCGCCACGACCGGAGACATTGATGACCAGCATTTGGTCTTTATCCATAGTAGCAGCCAGCTTGAGTGCGTAGGCCACCGCATGGGCAGACTCCAGTGCCGGCATGATACCTTCAATACGGGTCAGTTTGCGGAAACCGTCCAGTGCTTCTTCGTCGGTGACCGAAACGTAGTTGGCGCGGCCAACATCCTTCAACCAGGAATGCTCGGGCCCTACGCCCGGATAGTCCAGGCCTGCGCTGACCGAATGGGTGCCGGCAATCTGGCCATTTTCGTCTTCCATCAGGTAAGTACGGTTACCGTGCAGTACGCCCGGGCGGCCGGCACACAGGGGTGCGGCATGCTGGCCGGTTTCAATGCCCAGACCACCGGCTTCCACGCCGTAAAGCTCAACAGATTCGTCGGTCAGGAACGGGTAGAACATTCCGATTGCGTTGGAACCCCCACCCACGCAGGCTACCAGGGCATCCGGCAGTTTGCCGGTTTTCTCCAGCGACTGGCGACGGGTTTCACGGCCGATTACAGACTGGAAATCGCGCACCAGCAGCGGGTACGGATGCGGGCCAGCCACGGTGCCGATGATGTAGAACGTCTCATCCACGTTCGCTACCCAGTCACGCATGGCATCGTTCATGGCGTCTTTCAGGGTCTTGGTGCCACTCTCAACGGCATGCACCGTGGCACCCAGCAGTTTCATCCGGTACACGTTCAGGGACTGGCGCTTGACGTCTTCAGACCCCATAAACACGTGGCACTCGAGACCCAGGCGGGCACACACGGTAGCCGTGGCCACACCGTGCTGGCCGGCACCGGTTTCCGCAATAATGCGTTTCTTGCCCAGGAAGCTGGCCAGCAACGCCTGGCCGATGGTGTTGTTTACCTTGTGGGCGCCGGTGTGGTTCAGGTCTTCCCGTTTCAGCCAGATCTGGGCACCACCGGTTTCACGGGTCAGGCGCTCGGCAAAGTAAAGAGGGCTTGGGCGGCCAACATAGTCCGCGAGATCCTTGTCGAACGTTGCCTGAAACTCAGGGTCGTCTTTCAGGCGCAGATACTCCCGCTCCAGAGTCATCAGGGAGTCCATCAGGGTTTCCGATACAAACCGGCCACCAAAGGCACCGAAGTGGCCTTTCGCATCGGGAAGCGCCTTGAGCATTTCTTCAGTCAGTTTTACAGACACGGTGAACCTCTTTAATGAATTCGGATAGTTTGGTGGCGTCTTTCCTGCCTTTACTCTGCTCTACCCCACCACTCACATCGACAGCCCATGGCCGTACCTGCTCGATAGCGCTGGCTACGTTAGCAGATGACAAACCACCGGCCAATATCAGGGGCAGCGGCCGTTGTTCCGGAATCAGCTGCCAGTTGAAGGAATGACCTGTACCGCCGTAACGGTCCGGATCCCAGGCATCCACCAGCAGACCACAGGCATTCTGGTAGTCCACGAAGGCCTGTTCGATCTGGCCGGCTTCCTGAACCCGGATCGCTTTAATCCAGCGCCGCCCGAAAGAGGCGCAGAATTCCGGCGTTTCGTCGCCGTGAAACTGCAACAAGTCCAACGGCACCTGTTCAAGCACCTGTTTGACGAACTCTGGCTCCGGATTAACGAATAGCCCGGTCAGCGTGACAAAGGCCGGAATCCTGGCCGCAAGTTGTTTTGCCTGCTCTGCAGAAACAGCCCGGGGGCTCTTGTCGAAAAACACCAGGCCAATGGCATCTGCACCGGCGCGAATGGCCGCTTCCACATCCTCTGGCCGGGTCAGGCCGCAGATCTTTACGCGGGTTGTCATTATTCCGTTACCGGCTGTTTCGGGTGAATATGGCTTGGCGGAATGGGCTGGTTCGCCTCGGCTGAAAACCAGGGACTGGCGAAACCGGGCCCGCACAGGGCTTTCGGAATACCATACCCGTCAGGATACCCCACATCCACCAGATAAAGCCCGTGCGGCGGTGCAGTGACCCCGGCAAGCTTGCGATCCCTTGCTTCAAGCACGTCGCCAACCCAGTCCACCGATTCCTTTCCTGTGCCCACATCCATCAGGGCACCGGCTATATTCCGAACCATATGGTGCAAAAACGCATTGGCCTGCACATCAATTACGACATAACTGCCGCTTCGGGTTACCGAAATCCGCTCCATGTAACGGACCGGCGTACGGGACTGGCAGCCGGCGGCCCGGAATGAGGTGAAATCGTGCTCGCCGATAAGCGCCTGGGCGGCCTGGTGCATTCTGTGCTCGTCCAGCGGGCGGAAGTTCCAGCTCACCTGCCCTCGCTGGATACCAGGCCTGACCGCATGGTTGTAGATGATATACCGATAGCGGCGGTAAACCGCAGAAAATCGGGCATGGAAGTCGTCGACCCCGTTGCCGGCCCAGTGCACGGCAATGTCGTCGGGCAAGGCTGTGTTCATACCCATCACCCAGGACCTGAGGTTGCGTACCGAGGGAGTATCAAAATGGGCAATCTGAAAACTGGCATGCACCCCGGCATCGGTCCGGCCGGCACATACCAGGTCCACCGGATGATCAGCCACCTTTGCCACAGCCTTTTCCAGTTCGGCCTGCACTGATCGCACGCCGCTTTTCTGGAACTGCCAGCCATGGAAGCGCCGGCCGTCGTACTCAAAGGCAATGGCAACACGGCCGCTACCGATGGCGTTATCTGTGGTCAGGGGTTGTGGAGTAAGAAACAAGGGTCAGCCCGGAGTGATGTCTTCTGAAAAACAAAGCGCCGGCACAAAGGCCGGCGCTGTTGCCACGATGGAACTGATTATAACGGATCAGGAAAGATTTTTAAGGAGCTCCTGCGCCTCGGCTTTCTGATCATCGTTACCTTCCAGTGCAACTTCCTCCAGGATGTCACGGGCACCATCGCTGTCACCCATCTCGATGTAGGCACGGGCCAGGTCGAGCTTGGTGGCAGCCTCATCGGTGCCGGCCAGGAAATCGAAGTCGTCGTCTTCAAGATCGCTTTCGTCGATATCCAGTCCGGTAGCGGGAGTAACCGCCTCGTCTGACGCGCCCTCTTCCGGCATTTCCGGAACTTCTGCGCCAGTGTCGGACGCCTCAGCCTCAGGTTCAGGATCAACATCCGGCAAGTCGCCAAGAGGTTCTTCTTCGGTCTCCAGTTCCTGCAGGGCGTCTTCAAGGCCCAGTTCTTCGTCGACCTCCGGGCTCTCGCTGTCTTCGGAGAATTCTTCCATCAGGGCCAGGTCTTCGTCGGAAACGTCCAGCTCCAGCTCATCAAGGGAAGAATCTTCAAGGTCCAGCTCTTCCAGGGAGTCATCCTCGCTGGATACTTTCTCCAGCTCGGCATCCAGCTCGTCCAGGAAGGATTCGTCCAGCGACTCACCCTCGAGGCCGAGGTCGATCTCTTCTTCAGCAGGCTGCTCGGAACCCAACTGGTCCAGGCCGGCATCTTCAGCGTCCGGTTCGAAATCGGAGAGATCGAATTCAACGGAATTGTCGTCTGCATCGGTTTCGAGTGAGCTGTCGGATTCCAGCTCGCCGAACTCGTTTTCTTTCACTTCATCGGCAGCGGCTTCAAATTCATCCGCCTTGAGCTCATCAGACAGGGACCAGTCTTCTTCCGGCTCCTGCTCAGGTGTCTCGAAGGAAAGCGCCTGCTCCGGTTCGTTATCCGTCAGACTGAAGGAATCGGAACGCAGCTGGGACTCCAGGTCATCAATGCTGGGCATGGACTCCGCTTCGTCCAGACGGCCGCGAATGGCTTCCGCTTCCTGCAGGGCGGACTCGTCTTCCAGTGCCGCTACTTCACCGTACTGCTTCTCGAAGGCATCACGATCCTGGTTATCTGCATAGACAGACAACAGCTTCAGGCGCAAGTCTGCGCGGCTGGGCTCGCGGGAAATTGCGGTTTCCAGGACTTCGATGGCCTGGTCGTTACGACCGTAGGCAATGTAGGTCTCGGCTTCCGCCAGCGCATCGGCAGTTTCTTCCTGGGCAGCACCGGCAACAACACCGGCGGTGCCCAGGTCTACCGAATCATCTGCCGAATCGTCTTCACCACGATTGAACTCATCGTAGAAATCCTTCTCGCGCTTGGCGTTTTTACGAGCCACCAGTAGCAGAAGCAGGAGCAACAGAATCAGGCCACCACCCAGAGCAATCTGGTACATCGGGTTGCCCAGAACCGTGTCCATGAACTGACCGAAGAAGCCCTTCTCTTTGGCAGGCGCAGTCTGAGGCGGCTTGGGCTGGGCCTTGGATTCTTCCTGAGCCGGAGCTGCAGCCGCTGCAGGGGCGTCGTCGGCTTCAGCAGCTTCTGTCGCTTCTGCAAACTCGGTGTCAGCACCAGGCTGTGCAGCCGTATCAGCACCCGTTACGTCAGACTGGCCAGAACCAGATGCATCGCCTTCGGCCTCCGCAGGAGCCTCGGCGCTTTCACTATCACCTTCACCTTCAGCAGCACTGGCTTCAGCTAGCTCGGCGTCACCAGACATTGCGGCAGTCGTGTCCGCGCTGCCTTCAGCCATGCCAGCCTCAGTTTCAGCACTTTCACCTTCCTGGGCCTCAGCACTTTCACCTTCCCGGGCCTCAGCGCTTTCGCCGGCCTGAGTCGCCGGTTCTTCTGCGGCAGCAGACTCCGTAGCCGCGGTGGTTTCACCCTCAGCATCGGCGTCCGCACCTGCGGCACCGGCCTGGGCACTCTCACCCTCGGCCGCGAGCGCAGCAGCAGCTTCTTCCTGGGTCATACCCTGAAGTTCTGCCAACTGGCTGTTCTTCAGCTCGAGCAGGCGTTGCAGGGTCTGAACCTGTTCCTGCATATCCTGCAGGCGACTGGACAGATCTTCGTTTTCACGACGAGTCGCATCCAGCTCTTCCATGGCAACGGCATTACCAGCGTCTGCACCGCCAGCCTGTTCGCCATCTCCACCGGCTGAACCGCCTTCGTCATCGGTACGGGGAGAGGTTTCTTCCTCGGCTACCAGCAGTTTCAGTTCGTCGGTGCCGTCGGCACCGGCTGTGCCAGCTGCCTGTGCCGGAGCGGATTCCGCCTGGGCGGTACGGGTTGCATCAACAGGGCGTGGAGACTGGAATTCCTCGTTCTGTCGGGCAACAACACGATTGGCCTCGGCCTTGGTACGGCGCTGAATCTGATCAAGGGTCGGCGCACGAAGTACCTGGCCGCGCTTCAGCTTGTTGATATTGCCGTCGATGAAGGCATCCGGATTAAGATCCTGGATGGCCAGCATCATTTGCTGCATGGACACAGAACTATCCGGCCTCATGCGCTGGGCAATCATCCAAAGCGTGTCAGACGGTCCGGTCGGACCAAAGGTGTCAGGCTGGTAGCCCCGGGCCGGCGCACGCTGTACAGCCGCCTCGCGACGAATCGATTCCGGACTGCGGGTGGTGGTTTGACGTGCCGGCGCAGATGCCGCCGACGATACAGGCGCGCTCACCTGCTCCCGCACACCGGATTCCTCGGCATAAACCGGGGGATCAACCAGAACCGCGTATTCCCGCATCAGGCGACCGTTGGGCCAGGTCAGCTCCAGCAGGAAGTTCAAATATGGTTCACGCACCGGCTCACGGGACGACACGTTGATGGCAAGGTTACCATCGGAGCCCGTTACCACCTCGAACTTCAGTTTGCTCAGAAACTGGTTCCGCTCCAGACCTACCCGTTGATAAGCAGCCTCCGGTGCCACATTGACGAATACATCACCCGGATCCACACCCGCACTCTGTCTGAGTGAGATTTCTGCGTCCAGGGGCTCATTCAGCCAGGACTGCAGTTCGATTTCACCGAGTCCCAGGGCCTGTGCCATGCCGGAGCCAAGCCCTCCCGCCAGCGCCAGGGCAACCGCAAGCTTGCGTACCTTCATGCTTTTTCCTTTCCAGTCTCCGTTATTCGTTACTGCTGACTTTCAACAGAATCGGACGAGGTTGGATGACGTTTCGTCTTGTTATTTCTCGTTTTTATATCGTAAGTCTAACCAGGGTGGGGAAAGTATTGATGATAAGTCCCCTTTTATCAATCAATCAGCTGCAATGCTTGCACTGATTCCTGACCTGTCAGGCGGAACTCCTTACTGCCCTTGAAAATAACAGGGGCGGACGCTGAAATCAGCCTCCGCCCCTGACCGGTTTGCTGAAAACCGGACACAGTTGGCATTAATTGCCCCTGCGTAACATTTCTTAACGCTCTTGCAGAATCCGCAGCATGCGGCGCAGCGGTTCAGCGGCGCCCCAGAGCAGCTGGTCACCCACAGTGAACGCTGAAATGTATTCCGGCCCCATGGCCAGTTTCCGGATGCGCCCGATGGGAATACTCAGGGTACCGGTCACCTTGGTCGGGGTCAGTTCCTGCATGGTGGCGTCACGATCGTTCGGGATCACCTTCACCCAGTCGTTGCCCTTGGCCAGGATGCTTTCGATTTCAGAAACCGAAAGGTCCTTCTTGAGCTTGATGGTCAGCGCCTGGCTGTGAGAACGCATAGCGCCGATACGCACGCAGATACCATCAATGGGGATCGGGTTGCCGGAGCGGCCCAGAATCTTGTTGGTCTCCACTCCCGCTTTCCACTCTTCCTTGCTCATGCCGTTATCGAGTTGCTTGTCGATAAACGGAATCAGGCTGCCCGCCAAAGGCACACCAAAGTGCTCGGTGGGGAAATCGCCGGAACGCATGGTGTCGGTCACCTTGCGGTCGATTTCCAGGATGGCGGATGACGGATCGGCCAGTTCAGATTTCACGCTCTCGTTCAGGGCGCCCATCTGGTTCAGCAGTTCACGCATGTTCTGGGCACCAGAGCCGGAAGCCGCCTGGTACGTCATCGGGGAAACCCACTCGATCAGGTCCTGCTCCAGCAGGCCACCCAGGGCCAGCATCATCAGGCTGACGGTGCAGTTACCACCAACGTAGTCCTTCACGCCTTTATCAAGGGCGGAGTCGATCACGTTACGGTTAACCGGGTCCAGCACGATCACGGAATGATCCACCATCCGCAGGGTGGATGCGGCATCAATCCAGTAGCCGTCCCAGCCCGCATCACGCAGCTTCTGGTAAACCTCGGTGGTGTAATCGCCGCCCTGACAGGTCACGATCACATCCATGCCTTTCAAGGTATCGATATCAAAGGCGTCCTGCAGAGGAGGAACACCTTCCTTGCCTACGTCCGGGGCCGGCTTCCCTGTTTGGGAAGTGGTGAAAAACACCGGATCGATATCGGCAAAATCATTTTCTTCACGCATGCGCTGCATGAGGACTGAGCCTACCATGCCACGCCAACCTACAAGTCCAACTCGCTTCATGTGCGACCTTTGAACCTCACATTATGCCCGCCCATTACCGTTATCGCTGGCAGGGACAGGATGGATGATCCCGCAGCGGCAGCATCGCGCCGCTGTCGGGTCTCGGTTTGCCGGATCAAGCCTGGCTTAAAGTGCGTTCAGAACCGCCTCACCCATTTCGCGGGTGGAGACCTTCTGGCCGCCGTCAGACATGATGTCTGCGGTACGCAGGCCCTGATCCAGCACCTTGCTGACCGCCGCTTCAATCGCTGCTGCGGCTTCTTCCTCATTCAGGCTGTAACGCAGCATCATGGCTGCACTGATGATGGTGGCCAGCGGATTGGCAATGCCCTTACCGGCGATATCGGGTGCCGAACCGTGGCAAGGCTCGTACATGCCCTGCTTTTCAGAGTTCAGCGACGCAGACGGCAGCATGCCGATGGAGCCGGTGAGCATAGCCGCTTCATCAGAAAGAATATCACCAAACATGTTGCCAGTCACAATCACATCGAACTGCTTGGGCGCACGAACCAGCTGCATGGCGGCGTTGTCCACGTACATGTGGGACAGCTCCACATCCGGATATTCCCGCTTCAGGTCTTCCATGATTTCGCGCCACAGCACGGTCACTTCCAGCACGTTGGCCTTGTCGACAGAACACAGTTTCTTGCCGCGCTGCTGGGCCGCTTCAAAGGCAACCCGGCCGATGCGGCGAATTTCAGACTCGGTGTACTGATAGGTGTTGTAACCCTGGCGTTCACCGTTCTCCAGCTCACGCACACCGCGGGGCTGGCCGAAATAGATACCACCCGTCAGCTCGCGCACGATCAGGATATCCAGACCGGAAACCACTTCCGGCTTCAGGGAAGACGCAGACGCCAGCTGCGGATACAGAATGGCCGGGCGCAGGTTGGCAAACAGCTGCAGGTTAGAACGCAAACCCAGCAACCCCTTCTCCGGGCGCTTGGCCATCGGCAAGCTGTCCCACTGGGGGCCACCTACGGCGCCCAGCAGAATGGCGTCGGCCTTGCGGGCCTTCTCCAGGGTCTCGTCCGGCAGCGGAGTATCATTAGCATCGATGGCCGCACCACCGACCAACGCGCTGTCAAAACTCAGACCAAGACCAAACTGCTCATTAACCTTGTGCAGAACCTTTTCTGCCTCGGCAACAATTTCCGGACCAATGCCGTCACCCGGCAGAAGCAATACATTACGGGACATATCCAAATCCTTGTTAATCAGTTTCCAGCGTTAAACAGCCAGGGAGCCGTCTTGCGGCGAGCATCTTCGTAGGCGCGAATGGTATCGGCATCTTCCAGCGTTACACCAATGTCGTCCAGGCCATTCAGCAGACAGTGGCGACGGAAGTCATCCACATCAAAACCGAACGACTCGCCAGACGGCGTGGTCACAGTCTTGGCTTCCAGGTCAACGGTCAGCTGGTAGCCTTCGTTCGCTTCGGCTTCCTTGAACAGCTTGTCGACAACTTCTTCTTCCAGAACAATGGGTAACAAGCCATTCTTAAAGCAATTATTGTAGAAGATATCGGCAAAGCTCGGGGCAATGATCACCCGGAAACCGAAATCATCCAGCGCCCAGGGCGCGTGTTCACGGCTGGAACCGCAACCGAAGTTGGCCCGGGCCAGCAGTACACTAGCGTTTTTGTAACGGTCCTGGTTCAGCACAAAATCCGGATTCAGCGGACGGCCAGCACAATCCTGATCCGGCTTCCCCTCGTCCAGATAACGCAGTTCATCAAACAGGTTCGGGCCAAAGCCGGTGCGCTTGATGGACTTCAGAAACTGCTTGGGAATGATCATGTCCGTGTCCACATTGGAACGGTCCATGGGGGCTACAATGCCCTGGTGTTGCGTAAATGCGCGCATGGTCTCTCTCCTGTGGCTCAGTGCATCAATTCACGGACATCAACGAAGTGGCCGGTTACCGCCGCAGCGGCGGCCATGGCCGGGCTCACCAGGTGAGTACGCCCACCAAAGCCCTGACGACCTTCGAAGTTCCGGTTAGAGGTAGACGCACAATGCTCGCCCTGCCCCAGCTTGTCGGCGTTCATGGCCAGACACATGGAGCAACCCGGATCACGCCATTCCAGGCCCGCCTCGATAAAGATCTTGTCCAGACCCTCCTGCTCCGCCTGCGCTTTCACCAGTCCAGAACCCGGAACCACCATCGCCTGCTTCAGGCTCGGCGCCACCTTGCGGCCTTTCACCACAGCGGCGGCTTCACGCAGGTCTTCAATCCGGCTGTTGGTGCAGGAACCGATAAACACGCGATCCAGCTTGATATCGGTAATCTTCTGGTTCGGCTGAAGGCCCATGTACTTGAGCGCGCGTACAATGCCTTCACGCTTGATGGGATCTTCTTCCTTCGCCGGGTCCGGCACATTGCCGTCGACACCGGTTACCATCTCCGGAGACGTACCCCAGCTCACCTGCGGCTGGATAGCCGTGCCGTCGAGCTCAACCACCTTGTCGAACACGGCATCGTCGTCGCTGTGCAGGGTGCGCCAGTATTCAACGGCCTTGTCCCAGGTCTCGCCTTTCGGAGAGAACGGACGGCCTTTCACATACTCGATGGTGGTGTCATCCACCGCCACCATACCCACACGGGCACCGCCCTCGATGGCCATATTGCAGATGGTCATCCGGCCTTCCATGCTCAAACCGCGGATCGCCTCACCACCAAACTCGATGGCGTAACCGGTACCGCCTGCGGTACCAATCTTACCGATGATAGCCAGAACCACATCCTTGCCGGTCACACCCGCGCCAAGTTTGCCGTTCACCTTCACCAGCATGTTCTTCATTTTCTTCTGAACCAGGCACTGGGTAGCCAGAACGTGCTCAACTTCCGAGGTACCGATACCGTGGGCCAGGCAGCCGAAGGCACCGTGAGTAGAAGTATGGGAATCACCACAGACAATACTCATGCCCGGCAAAGTTGCGCCCTGCTCCGGCCCGATCACGTGAACGATGCCCTGGCGCTGGTCCTTGATCTTGAATTCCAGGATCCCGAACTCGTCGCAGTTCTTGTCCAGGGTTTCCACCTGGGTGCGGGAAACCGGATCCACGATGCCGTCGATGCCCCGGTCACGATCGGTGGTCGGCACGTTATGGTCCGGTGTCGCGATGTTGGCATCAATCCGCCAGGGCTTGCGGCCCGCAATCCGAAGGCCTTCGAATGCCTGCGGTGAGGTTACTTCGTGAAGCAACTGACGGTCGATGTAAATCAACGCGGAGCCGTCGTCCCGCTGTTTGACCAAATGGTCGTCCCACAATTTGTCGTATAAAGTCTTGCCCGCCATGGTTCTCTCTCACTCTCTGGGGGTTTCTGTTTCTACCTTGGATGGATCTATCTTACTCTTCCGCCTGACATAACCTCAATTCATCTTTTTCATCTATCGAATTCCTCTTGGTTATGACCTATATTCTAGCTAGTCCGGAGTTTGGCGCTGACTTCAACCCAAGTCCGTGCCGGACGCACGTTGGTGGGGTCCGCTTCCCAAAAGGCGCTCAAGCCATCCATGGGCGCTTGTCTCCGGCCATCCATGGCCTCCGAAACTTTTGGGAAGCGGACCCCACCAACGCGCTCGAAACGCCGTGCAAATGCCCACACCAGACGGCCTATTCAATTGTCCGCGGAGCGGCTTCAGGGCCCCCTCCCAAAAATGTGCGGAGCCATGGATGGCGGAGCCCAAGCGTCACACGGACGTGCCGAAGGAGCGTTTTTTGGGAGGGGGCCCTGAAGCCGCTCCCAGCTCCCCAACAAGAGGTAAGAAGCAAGGGGGTACATAGTGGATCCAAACGCACTGAAGGCATTCCTGACAATCGTAGACCAGGGTTCCTTCTCCGAAGCCGCAGAAGCCCTGCACCTGACACAGCCGGCTATCAGCAAACGCCTTGCGGCCCTGGAAAACCAGCTGGGCACCAAGCTGATAGAACGCGGCCACCGGGAAATTCGTGTCACCGAAGCCGGCGCCAGGCTGCTGCCCCACGCCAGACGCATCCTCGATGAAATCCACAACGCCCGCATGGCACTGTCAGCCGACGACGGCATCATCAGCGGAGAACTCGAAATCATCGCCAGCCACCACATTGGCCTGCATCATCTCCCAAACTGGCTGCGACGGTTCGTCAGTGACTATCCGGAAGTAACGGTCAACCTGCAGTTTATGGAATCCGATGCCGCTTACAGTCAGATGCTCAAACGTAACGCAGAGCTGGCGTTTGTCACACTCAGTGACAGCATGGGAAGCGAGTTCGTGGTATACGAACAGTGGTCTGATCCTATGGCCTTTGTGGTGGGCGCCGGCCATGAGCTTGCAGTGGGTAAAAACGCCAGTCTTGAAGACCTGGCCCAGTATCCCGCGCTGCTGCCAGACACCACCACGGCAACGTACCGGGCGGTCAGCCGTTTGTTTCTGGAAGCCAACCTTCCACTCAAACAGCAGATCCCCACCAACTATCTTGAGACCATCAAGATGATGGCCAGTGTAGGCCTTGGCTGGAGCGTGCTGCCGGTAAGTATGATGGATGAAAGCCTGCACCAGCTGGATACCGGGTTTCCGGTCAGCCGGGTGCTGGGGGCGGTGGGCTTGTCAGGCCGGCATCTGAGCCCGGCGGCGACCGCCCTGCTCGGTATTGTTCATGACGAAGAAGCAAACCAAACAACCTGATCCGGATAAACAACGGGAGACAAGATGGGCTTTGACGATTACCTGAAAATCCTGGCCAAACACGATGGCTCAGACCTTTACCTGAGCACCGGTGCTCCGCCCTGCGCCAAGTTCCACGGTACCCTGAAGCCCATTGACCGAATGCCGATGCCCTGGGGCTGCCGCCTATCCTGAAAGACGTGGTGATGGCCAAGCGCGGGCTGGTGCTGTTTGTGGGGGCGACCGGCTCCGGTAAGTCCACCTCCCTGGCGGCGCTGATCGACCACCGTAACAGCAATTCGGCTGGCCACATCATCACCATTGAAGACCCGGTGGAATACATTCACCGGCACAAGAAGAGCATCGTAAACCAGCGGGATGAACCTTCGGGCGTTTGTGTCACAGCGCCTGATTCCTACCGTGGACAAGAAGCGCACCGCCGCCATCGAGATCCTGCTGGGCACTCCCACCATCAGCGAGCTGATCCTGCGGGGCGAGATCGACGGCATCAAGGAGATCATGGAGAAGTCTGCCAACCTGGGTATGCAGACATTCGACCTGGCCCTGTTCAAGCTCTGGCAGGAAGGCAAGATCAGTGAAGAAGAAGCCCTGAAGAACGCAGATTCCGCCAACAACCTGCGCCTGCGCATCAAGCTGCACGGCCAGGATGGCCCTTCCGCGAAAGACAGCACAGGTTCCGGCGGCCCAACCGGAAGCGGGCTGTCATTGCAACTGGAAGACGACGAGGAAGATCCGGATCAATAAACCCCGGGGCAGGCTTTTTTCGGCGGGGGCTGCAGCCCCCGCCAGGTAACCAGGATGGCAATGGCCATGGCTACGGCACCGCCCCAGAACGCGGCCGAGGTGCTGTAGCCATCCACCAGGAACCCCGACATCCAGGCCCCGAGCGCTCCACCGGCGCCGAAGGTCAAACCGCTGTACAGCGCCTGCCCCTGACCGTGGTGATGTTTGCCGAAGAAGCCCTGAATGTACTGCACCGACACCGCATGCAAGGCGCCGTAAGACGCCGCGTGCAACAGCTGGGCAAAGATCAGCACCGGCACAAACCCGGTGAGCTCGGCAATCAGGCCCCAGCGAATCATGGTCAACACCAGCGAGCCGATCACAATCTGGCGCACGGTAAACCGCGTCGACAGCCGGTGCATGATCAGAAACAGCCCGATTTCCGCAATCACCCCCAGTGACCACAACAGGCCGATCGACAGCTTGCCGTACCCGTGTTGCTCCAGGTGAATGCTGAAAAAGGTGTAGTAAGCGCCGTGGGAAACCTGCAGCAGGAAGTTCATCAGAAAGAAGGCGACCACCGCCGGATGGGTGACGATGGCTTTCAGACTGCCTTTGGGCGCGGGCTCTTTGCGCTCACCCCGCTCCGACGGCACCAGGAAGGCCGACACGGCAATGCCGGCGAATACCGGCAGCAACAGCCAGGGCAAATAGCGAATCGGCACCAGTTCCAGCAAGCCGCCTACCAGCGCCACCGCACCGATAAAGCCCACCGAGCCCCACAGCCGAACCTTGCCGTAACGTTCTTTCTTTGAACCCAGCACCCGCAGGGTGATCACTTCATACAGCGGAAGAATCGCGTTCCAGAAAAAGGTAAACGCGAACATAACCAACAGCAGGCCGTAAAAGCCGGGCTCCAGAAACACTCCGGCAAAAAACAGGGAACCGGTGATAGCTCCGAAGCGTACCAGCCTTACCCGCTGGCCGGTGCGGTCGCCCAGCCAGCCCCACACGCTGGGGGCCACTACCTTGGTCAGCTGAATGGTCGCCATCAGGGTGGCGATTTGCAGATAGGAAAAGCCCTGCCCCTCCAGGTAGAGGGACCAATAAGGCAAAAGCCCTCCAAGGAGGGCGAAGAACCAGAAGTAAAGGTTAGACAGCCGCCAGTAGATGGTAGCGCCTCCCGGTTATCAGAGCTGGCCGAGTACCGGCGTATTGACGGTTACATCGCCATTCTGGCCACGATGGCGCAGGTAATGGTCCATCAGCACAATGGCCATCATGGCTTCGGCGATCGGCGTGGCCCGAATACCTACACAGGGGTCGTGCCGGCCGGTGGTGATCACTTCCACCGGATTACCGTTCACATCGATACTGCGACCCGGCAGACGCAGGCTGGATGTGGGCTTCAGGGCAATGCTGGCGACAATGGGCTGGCCGGAGGAAATACCACCCAGTACGCCGCCGGCGTGGTTAGACAGAAAACCTTCCGGCGTCATCTCGTCCCGGTGCTCCGTGCCCTTCTGCTCCACGCAGCCAAAACCGGCGCCGATTTCCACACCCTTGACGGCGTTAATGCTCATCAGGGCATGGGCCAGGTCGGCATCCAGCCGGTCAAAAATCGGCTCGCCCAGTCCCGGCGGAACACCTTCAGCGACCACGTTGATACGGGCGCCAATGGAATCGCCCTCTTTACGCAGCGCGTCCATGAAAGCTTCCATTTCCGGCACCTTGTCGGCATCCGGGCAGAAGAACGGGTTCTGGTGTACCTGGCCCCAATTCAGCTTCTCGATCCTGATGGGGCCCAACTGCGACAGGTAGCCCCGAATACGAATACCCAGGCGCTGCTCCAGGAACTTACGGGCAACGGCGCCAGCGGCCACCCGCATGGCAGTTTCCCGGGCCGAGGAGCGGCCGCCGCCACGGTAATCACGCACGCCGTATTTGTGAGTGTAGGTGTAATCGGCGTGGGCCGGGCGGAACTGTTCGGAAATCTTGGAATAGTCCTTGGAGCGCTGATCGGTATTCTCGATGATCAGGCCAATGGGCGTGCCGGTGGTTTTACCTTCGAACACTCCGGACAGAATCCGCACCTCATCCGGTTCCCGGCGCTGGGTGGTATGGCGGGATGTGCCCGGCTTACGCAGGTCCAGGTCCTTCTGCATATCCGCTTCAGACAGCTCCAGCCCGGGAGGGCAACCGTCAATAATGCAGCCCAGAGCCGCCCCGTGGCTTTCACCGAAGGTGGTTACGGTAAACAGTTTTCCAAAAGTATTTCCGGACATAATTCAGCACTTTATCAAGGTTTTATAATAAATTACTTCAGCTGTTTCTGGCCTGCCATTCACGCAGGTCCCGGGCCGTGACCAGGAACACGCCGTCGCCGCCATTATCGAACTCCAGCCAGGTCAGCGGCAGGTCCGGATAGGCGTCGTCCATCGCACCCCAGGAGTTGCCCACTTCCACAATCAACAGGCCGTCTTCGGTCAGGTGGTCGGCTGCACCGGCGATAATACGATGGGCAATATCCAGGCCGTCGTCGCCTGCGGCAAGGCCCAGTGCCGGCTCATGCTGGTATTCTTCCGGCATGTCCGCCAGGTCTTCGGCATCCACATAGGGTGGATTGCTGAGGATGACATCGTAGCGGCCATCGATGTTGTCGAACACATCCGAGCGAACCGTTTGTACCCGCCCTTCCAGGCCGTGCATCTCGATGTTGGATTCGGCAACCGCCAGCGCATCTTCAGAGATATCCGACAAGTCTACTTCTGCCTCGTCGAACACCGTCGCGGCGCCGATTCCGATACAACCGCTGCCCGTGCACAGGTCCAGAATGCGCTGAACATGGGTGCCGCCAAGCCAGGGCTGCAAGCCGTTTTCAAGCAGCTCACCCAGTGGTGACCGGGGCACCAGTACCCGCTCATCTACGTTGAAGGGCATGCCCATGAACCAGCCTTCGCCCAGCAAATAGGCAATGGGCACACGCTCGTTAATGCGCCGCTCGATACGCTCGATGATCAGCTCCCGCTCGCTGCGGGTCAGGCGCGCATCCAGGAACAGGTTGTTGTTTTCCAGCGGCAGGTGAACGCTGCGCAACACCAGTTGTACGGCTTCGTCCCACACGTTATCGGTGCCATGTCCAAAGTACAGAGGCGAGGCAGCAAACCGTGAGGCGGCATAGCGCAACAGGTCGCGAATGGTCTGCAGATCATCTACGGGGCTGGTCACAAAGTCGGTTTCCTGGTCGGTAAGTTTCAGCGCGGCATTATACGCTGATTAGGCCGGCGGCTGCAGCTTTCCGGCTGCCTGCCATCACAGCGCCAGCGGGCCGGAACTGCTGCGGCTGGCCTCAAAGCGGTCCAGGGCCGCGGTCATACGCTCACGCCCCAGCTGGATCAGCTCCGGCGCTTTGTGGAAGTCGTAGCTACGGGACGCGTTCTTGGGAATGTTGATCAGCAAGTCCGGCGGATAACCGGCAATCTTGTACTGCACCAGAGCACTCTGCATGGTTTCGATGGTCAGGTTCATCACATCAAACTTGCCAATGCCCAGCTTGTCCCAGTCGATGGTGTCGTGCTCTTCCCGCTTTTCCGCATCCGGGTGGTCGGCAGGCACCGGAGCCTTGGCCTTGGCCTCAATCGCTTTTTCCTGCGACTTTTTGGCAATCTCCCGGCTGATCTTCTGTTCCGGAGTTTCGTCCTCACTGCCCTTACGGTTGGTAAGCGCTTTCAGGGCATCCCAGTCGAACCAGCGGGAAGCCTTGTCCCGGAGCGCATCCATCCACTCTTCCATATCGCCGCCGGTATCCTCTGCGGGCGTCAGCGCTGCATCAGGTATTCGCTGGAGTTGCTCTTCCTCGCCCGCCAGGTTAACCGCCATAATCAGGTCTGCGTGGGCAGAGATGGTGGGAATAATCGGTAAGGGATTCAGCACCGCACCGTCCACCAGCACACGGCCGTCCAGTACCAGCGGTGTCACTACACTGGGAATCGCAATGGAGGCACGGATAGCCTTGTCCAGGGGCCCTTCCTGGAACCAGATTTCCTTATGTGCCAGCAGGTCAGTCGCTACGGCGGTAAAGGGAATCGGGAGGTCTTCAATGCGGGTATCACCCAGAATTTCCCGCACGATGGAAAACACCTTCTCGCCCCGGATGGCGCCGATGGAACTGAAGGTAAGGTCCAGCAGCTTGATCACATCAAACTGCCCTAACCCGGTCACCCAGTCTTTATACTCTTTCAGCTTGCCGGCGGCATACATACCGCCAATCAGGGCGCCCATGGAACAGCCGGAAATGGCAGCAATCTTGTAACCACGCTCTACCAGCACTTCAATGGCGCCAATATGGGCGTAGCCCCGGGCGCCACCGCTGCCTAGGGTCAAGGCAACGGTCTTGCCCTTTCCGGTCTTGCGAACATTGCTGCTGGCAGGCGCACTTGCGGGTGAAACATCAGAGCTTTTTATGACCGCGCTGGCGCCGTTATCAACCGGTTTATCCTTCTGTGCCATGGCTTACCTCTTGATCACCAATACTTCGACACGATCACCACGACGATCCGGGTCTTCCACCTGCACCACGGGCCCTACCGTAACAATTCGAATCTGGCTGCGGGAGATTCCGGTTTTGCCCAGCACTTCGGCCAGGGCATCACCTGCCTGCCGGGCGCGCTCCAGGGCCGCCTCCAGACGCTCGCCGTCCTGCAGGGAGGAGAACGCGGCCAACACCACCTCGGCGCCCTCATCAGCCGCCCAGTCGGTCAGCCTGCGCCGGTCATCGGCACTGAAATCAAACCGATAGGTAACGCCACCGCTCCAGGGCACCACCACCGGCCCCTTCATTCGCCCGTTTGACGCTTCAAAGCCCGGAATGGACGCACCTGCGCCTACCTCCAGCTGCTCCACCCAGACATACTCCCGCAGGTTACCGCGAGTGACGGTATACACCAGCGTGAGCCACTGGGTGCCGTTCTCGTCTTCCACTGCAGCGGCCACGTAATCCTGGCTGCCATCCCGGCCCAACAGGCGGGATTGCTGGAAAATCTGGTTGGCCCAGACGTTGTTGCGGCCGCACTGGATGCCGGAACACTGGTACAGAACGCTGGCGCCCCTGGCCCGGAGTTCCGTCAGGTAATGGTCCAGTGCCGCTTCGCGACTGGCGTCCCGGTTGATCTCGAACAGCTGCCCCTGGCCAGACACCGGCAAGCGCGCCATTACATCGGAACGGATTTCGTTGCGAATCTCCCGCACCGGGCTGAACAGCACCAGGTGGCCGCTGGATTCAATCGCTGCTGTGTTCTGCAGCGACGATTGCGAGAACTGCACAGGGGCCTGCGCAAGAGCGTTTGCCTGGACAGCACCGGCAGACGCAAACAGAACTATGGCCGCCAAACCTCTCAAAAAGCCACTGCGGGATCGGTTAAACATCAAAAAGAAACCTTTTTATGGCATCACTGACTGGCGTGGTATCGCCATCCAGGTGACAGTGGTGGCCGCCGGGAACATCCACCGTGGTCAGCTCCGGAATCAGCGCCGCGCGCTGGTCCAGCCCCTTCCGGTAAGTCAGCAGACCTTCCTCTGCACGCACAAACAGCGTCGGAGTTTTGATGGCCGCCAAAGAGGCTTCCACCTGTTGCTCTGTCATCATCAAAGCCGTGGGGTGCCGCAACCTTGCATCGGTCTGCCAGACATACCCCACCCCGTAACTGCGCATGTTCCGGGGCACCAGCAAGCTGGCCGCCTCGGCACTCAGGGGGCTGAGGCCTCCCTCGCGAATTCGTGCTGCGGTTTCCACATCCGGATAGATCGCCGGCGGTGCCGAACCGTTACGCTTTTTCTGCAACGCCCGGCGCAGCTGGGGAATGGTTTCTTCCGCCGGGCGGCTAAGCGCCCCCAGGCTGTCAATCATCACCAGCCGCCGCACCCGCTCCGGAAATGCCGCTGCGTACAAAGCACATACGATGCCGCCCAGAGAATGGCCGACCAGGTCTATCGGTTCTTTTTCGCTGTGCGGAAAATGGCTGTCGATCAGTTCGGAAAGGTCGGCCACATAGTCCATCAGCCAGTAGCTGTACCCCGGCGGCCGGTGGCCGGACTGGCCGTGGCCTGCCATGTCGATGGCGTGGACCGGCGCATGGGCGGCAATTTCCGGCGCAAGGCGGGCAAAGCTCATGGCGTTATCCAGCCAGCCGTGTACCATCAGCACAGGTTGCCGGGTAGCTGCTTCGCGGGGCGGATGCCAGCTCAGGCCGGCAAGGGTGATGTTTTCGAGTGGCCAGTGCGCCTCCCGGCAGTCGGCCGGAACTTCGTGCCCACTGTCGGGTAACACTGTGTCATTCATGCAAGGCAGGTCCTACATGGTGTGGGTGGGGCGATCAGAGCTCAGGGAGCCGGCCAGGTAAGATTCGATCTTGGTGCGGGCGGTTTCATCATCACCGTTGAACTGCACACCAATACCGGCAGCCCGGTTGCCCTGGGCGCCTTTCGGGGTTATCCATACAACCTTGCCGGCCACCGGGATTTTCTCCGGCTCGTCCATCAAGGTCAGCAGCAGGAAAACCTCGTCGCCCAGCTGGTACTGCTTGTGAGTGGGAATGAACAGGCCACCCTGCTTTATGTACGGCATATAGGCTGCGTACAGCGCGGCTTTGTCGTTGATAGTCTGGGTCAGAATACCACTGCGTGCTCCGAATCCGGGCCCCATATCAAACACCTTCTTTTTTCTGATATTTCGCAATCATAGCAGCTGTTAACCGCTAAAGCTCAACCTGCGGCGCGCTTTCTGGGCATCAAATCACGCCAGGCAATTAACAGCTGGCTGGCCTCCAGTTCCGGGCTGGCATTATACACGGCGGCCTCTCGGCTCTGCCGGACCCGGTCCAGCAATTCATGGGCCCGCCAGGGCGGATTGCTGCGGGCCAGGAACATCAGCATGTCTGCCGCTTCGGTATCATTGGGCTGACCGCCGGCGCTGCACCGGGCCAGGTCGGCGGCCCAGCTTTCGAACAGCCAGAGCGTGTCTTCCAGGCCGATGGTCTTGAAGCACTTCGCCGCATCACCCACCGTGACCTGCCCTTTCATAAACTGCTTGAAGGCCTCGAAGGCCTTGTCCCGCAACCCCGGAAACTCGCCGGTGGCATATTCCAGCGCCAACCTAGGCGCATTACCCGCCAGCATCAGACTCTTGGCCAGCACCTCGGCTCCGGGGCGCTGATCTTCCTCCAGCCCGGATACCTGCGCAGCCAGCCAGTTCTGGGCCTGTTCTTCCGTCGGCACCGGAATGGCCAACGCCTGACACCGGGAGCGAATGGTGGGCAGCACTGGCCGGCCACTTTCCTGCAACAGCAGAAGAGTGACATCCGGCAGCGGTTCTTCCAGGGTTTTCAGCAGGGCGTTGGCGGCATTGATGTTCAAAAGGTCTGCCCGGTCGACAATGGCTACCTTGTGATGGGCCACCTGGGGCGAACCCACGGCAAAGGTAGACAGTGCCCTCACCTGGCCCACCTTTACCATGCGGGATTTCTCCGGCGCGTAGATTCGCAAATCCGGATGACTGCCCGCACGCAGCAACTCACACTGCTTGCAGTGGCCGCAAGCCACCAGGTTGCCATTGCCCTGGTCTTCCCGGCGATCGCACAGCAACAACCCGGCAACAGCCTCGGCCCAGGCACGCTTGCCCACACCCCGTTCGCCGGCCACCAGCAAGGCGTGGGGCAGCCGGTCTTCCACAAGCCGGTGCTGAACCGCGTGCCAGGCCTTGGTCAGCCAGGGCATGTCTTGGGCGATATCACTCATTGGGTGGAGTCCGTATTTCGGGTACTGGTTCCGGGCCATTGCGCCGTTGCCGCTTCATGGTGCGCAGCAACCGCTTCAAACGGCGGGTATCGTCGGCAGAGGCCGGCGCGGATGAGGCACTATAGTAATGATTGTTCACGGCCCGGGCAAAGACCCGCGCCGATTCAGACACCGCCGGAACCGCCCGGGACAGCCTTTGCGCCAGCGCCTCCGGAGTCTCACCAGCGCGCACCGGAACGCCCGCCTGTTCACAGAACCGGTGCCAGCTGCTGACCACCCGGCGGAACGCATCCTGCCGTGCGCCCCGCTTCATGCCCAGGGCAGACACCAGGCCGGCCACCAGCAACGCCAGGCCCACAATACCTGCCGTCAGGTAGCCCAGTTCCTTCATACCCACGCCACCGGGCAATCGGGACATCAGATCCATCTGGCTCTGGCCCTGATACCCCACCACCCAGCGCTGCCATTGGTAGTTGATGCGGTCCAGCTGCAGTGAGGCCCACTGCAACACCTGCAGATCGCTGTAACGCTGAGGCGAGATCAGTTCGTTCTCCAGGAATGAACCTTCGTCTGCCATGGCGTCCCGCAGCCCGGATTCAATCCGGCTGGGTGCGATGGCGGCCGTAGGATCAACCCTTACCCAGCCGCGCCCTTCAAGCCACACTTCCACCCAGGCGTGGGCATCGTATTGACGAACAATGTAATACTCGTTGTTGGCACCGGCGTCGCCACCCTGGTAACCCACAACCACCCTTGCCGGAATACCTGCTGCCCGGAACACAAAAGTAGCTGCACCGGCATAGTGGGCACAGAACCCCCGCTTTTCATCGAACAGCAGTGCATCAATGCCATCTTCCGGCATGGCCGGTGGCCGAAGCGTGTAAAAATACTCCTGCTCCCGGAACCGGCGCATCAACTCCATCACCGTTTGTTCCGGGCTTAACTGCGAACCCAGCTGCTGCGCCAGTTCCCGTGCCCGGGGATTCCCCTGCGCCGGCAGCTGCAGGTATCGGCGTTGTTCCAGCGGTGACAACCCCTGCACTGCGCTGCTCGCCGCCACATTGCCAAGAGCCATCCGATAGCGCACAGAGCTGTCTGCCGGGCGCCGGAAACGGAACAGGTTTTGCTCTGCCTCTACCACGTTATCCGAGACAGCTTCGGAGCCGTCCAGGGCGAACGCCCAGCGCTGGTCGGTAGGTTCCAGCAGCACATCGTACTGGTTCGGTTCCAGATCCCCCACGCCGCCATCGATGGCTACCCGGCCCGGCCGGAAGAAACGCTCGGAATCGCCCTGGCGCCAGGTTTCGCCGTCCAGCCGGTCCAGGATCAGCCCACGCCAGTAGCGGTCACGGTAATCCGGGGCATCACCACCGAAGGTCACCCGAAAGGCCCGTTCGCTGCTCTGGGCCAGGCTGGAGATATCTCCCGGGCGCATGGTGTCCGAAATCCCGCTCCGGGCCTGGCCAGACACCATGGGCACACTCCACAGCGGCGCCATGCGGGGGAAGAACACAAACAGCAGGATCACCACCGGCAGGGTTTTCAGCATCAGAAGGCCAAGGCGCTTCCAGCCCCGGCCGATGGCATTGGGCAGGTCCGGCGCGTTGATGGTTTGCAGCCCCACCAGCAACAACGCAATCGCCACAAAGTTCACCAGCGCCCAGAGAATGTCCTGCCGGAACAGGAAATTCACCGTGGCCAGGTACACCAGGATAAAAAACAGCACATAGAAGTCCCGGGCACTGCGGGTTTCCAGCCATTTCAGGCCCACCGCCAGCACAAAGAACGAGGCGGCGGTATCCACCGTAAAGCGCCCCTGAACCGTGGCAATGTACACCGCCATCAGGATCAGCATGATACCGGTGCGTAACCAGCGCCCGGGCAAACGCACCCGCCCCATCTGCGCCAGCCAGCGCCAGCCGGCCAGCACCACACAGGCGGCAATCAGCCACACCGGCAGTCGATCCCACTGGGGCACAAGCAATACCGCAAAAGCCGCAATCAGCCACAGCAGCGCCTTGGCGGGAATGGTTTCTTTCGGCGGGTTTTCCCGACCACTGAACAGGCCAAAAGGCAGGGAAAGCTTCATACCGCACTGCCTCCCCGTGCTGCCCGATCCAGTTTCCTGCGGGTACCAAAGGCCCTGGCATCATCATCCCGGGGCTTCTCTTCGCCCCAGATAGCCAGCGCCCGCAGGCAACGCTCCACATGCACCTTGCCGGAATCCGGCTCGATCACCTCACCCGGCAGGTTCAGGCCAAAACGGGCACCCTTTGCTGCCCTGTCCTGCACCAGCCAGGCCAGGTAACTCAAACGCAGTTCGTTATCCACGCCCGGGAAAGCAGCAAAATCCAGCCAGTGCGGGCTGCCCTGCTTCGCCTCCCAGTCTGCCACCACCATCTGGCCGGAGCGGGCAAAGCGCTTCCACATCACCCGGGGGCTTAAGTCCCCTTCCCGCCAGGGCCGCAAGTCCGCTTCGTCCTGCCCGGCTGTTTTCGCGGCCGCCGCGTTCTCCGGGCCATCCTCCAGGGTACTGAGTGCTTCCGGCGCCGCTAATGGCCGCGGAAACACCAACCCAGCCGAAGACGGCCGCACCCAGGACCAGGCCTTCAGCAAACCAAACGGAAACCGGGTTTCAATACGCACCCTGTCCGGGCGCAGATAGCCGCGCCAGGCCGAAGGAACTGGCAGGGTGACGTCTTTCGACTCCCCGGCTGGCACATGAATGCCCACAACCCGCGAGTCCTCCACCGACAGGCTGATCGACAAGGCATCGTCCTTGCCACTGCTGACCCGGAACCGGAAAGGAATATCTTCACCGGCCACACCTTCCCCCGCCTGAACGAGGGCAAGCGTCAAGCCCGACAGGTTGCGGTGCGTCTGGTGCATGGCCCCCACAAACAGGGCGCCCAGCATGAAAGTAAGCAGGTAAATCAGGCTATTCTGATAATTGATGCCGGTAATCAGCATGATCAGTAACAGAATACCGAACACCACGCCGGCGCCGGTGGGCAGAATGAAGATGTTTTTCTGGCTGAACAAAACGCTGTCTGCACGGGGAATACGGCGGTTGATCCAGCGGCTGAAACGACGGCCAACAGATTGTTTTATCATGCCCATCAGGCCGGAAGACTCCTGAAAAGTTCAATGCAGTTTACGGACTATGAAACCATATCCACAGCGTTTTTATAACTGTACTCCGTAGGGGAAGATTCTGATCACAATACCGGCACTTTCCGGTTGAAATCGTGTCAGACAAACCGAATACTGACAAAATGAAGCGCATAGCCTGAATGCCCTGAGTTCAGCAGTCCTCGCAGTCTCAGCAGCGCCTCTGCACACACCGGTTACCCAAGAGGCAATTCATGATACGTCGCAAACTGCTTGCCGCTGCCATAACGGCCGCCATCGCTGCTCCCGCAATTGCGGGCGTACAAACCATGACGTCTGACGAAATGGTGGAAACCTACGTAGAAGACTCCGCCGTTATCGTGGTACCCAAAGACCAGCAGAAGTCCGAGGCAGATCGCCAGCGCATCATCCAGGCCCTGACCATTTCCCCGGGCGAGCCGGTTGTCACCGAAGCAGAAGAAGAAGCCTACCGGGAAGCCCTGCAACGCTACCTGGAAGATGACCGCAAAGATTCCTTAACCGACGCCGAAGAAGAATTCCTGCGCCGCGCCCTGCTCCTACCAGTCGACGAACTGGCCCGGGCACAACCACCGGCCGAATTTCGCCCGGACATCCCCCAGCTGATCTTCGGCCAGCAACCGGAAATCCCGGATGAACCCTTTACCCAGACCTTCCTGAACGACCAGCTGGGTATCGGCTTTGACGGCCAGAACCTGAACTTCAGCATCGGCAATCCACCGGGGATTGACCGGATCAATATTCCGCAAGGGATTAACGAAGGGCCGATTAACCTGACGCCCCGGCCGGGTGGTGGGTTTGATCTTTCTATTCAGGTACCGGATCAGTAAGGGCCGATTTACAGCTTCCAGAACATATAAAAACGGCAGCCCACTCGCTGCCGTTTTTATATGTTCTGCCGAAACAAGAACGCCCCGCCGAGGCGGGGCGTTGCACCAGTTTTGGCGTTTAAGGTCAGATTAGTGACCGTAGACTGCCAGTTTGGTGTCAGAGATAACCAGGTTATCCATTGCAATAGAACCGATAGATGCCGCTGAACCGTCTGTCAGGGTGCCGATCTCGATAGCATCGATACTCAGGTCCATCGCGACAGTTGACACATCGATGCGCAGAACATCTTCCACAGTGCTGGAACCAAGACCGTCACCCTTGTATACATCAAGGCTCGCAGTTGCGAAGCTCGTAGTGCTCAGCAAGTCGTCAGCTGCAGCTTCATCCATACCAAGGACGCCCATGTAGAATCCTTTCTTAACATCGGAGTCCGCTCCCATGATGGACAGACCTTTAATGCCAACACCGAGGAACTCAACATCGAACTCCATATCAACGACGTTAAAACCTACGTCGAGCTCCAACACTCCATTTGCTTCAAGTTGAGAACCAAGGCGCGTCGAATCATTGTTGCGAACACTGATATCCAGCTGGGAAAGGTTGCCGTGACCTCTCAGACCAGACAAAAGAGTAGTGCTCTCTGTGCCATCCTGTGATGTCAGCTCCATCGAATCAGCAGTCATACCCCAGTCAATAGGGTTATTAGCCTCTGTTTCAGGATAGCTACCATCAGTTTGTATCTGAACAGCAACGGCCTGTGTTCCGGCAGCTTGAGCTGAGGCCAACTCCTCCTGCGTTGGGTTAGCAGGATCGACAGCATTAGAACCAATCCAACTTGCGGCCTCTTGCTGAATCATTCCTGTGATCGCATCTGAATCAGGTACAGTTTGTTTGTCGAGGGATCCCACATGAATAACGGCATCACCATTTGCGTTGACATCAATATCGATCACAAGCTCATCAAGGAGCTCGTTACCGGCAACGCCGGTTCCGACAGTAGAGCCACCCAGCTCAATACCCGACACACTGAATGAGCCTTCATCGGTATAGGTGAACTTGCCAATTTCGACACGAGTTTCCAGTTCGATGGTCACACCAGCCTGGCCAGTGACGTTACCCATTGCGGTATCGTCAAGCGCTTTCATACCAGCTTGTGTGGCGAACGGGGCAGCGGCAATCGCAGTTGCCAGAGCAATCTTTTTCAGGCCTTTCATTCTTATCTCCTTAAGAAACTCTTTTGTTCTTATCTGAGTTTTATTGGTATGGAGCAGGTTGCCCCACACCTCCATTTAAGATTGTTTTACAGTCCTAGTCCGTGACTCTTTTCACAGTCTCACACCATTCCGGCTCTATCGAACTTTTTTCAGGAAGGATCTTTCTTGGCGTCATAAAACCACTCGAAGGGCTTTTTCACGGTGACTGGCTTGCCCCATACAATCACCCCGTTTTCTTTAACGTACCCAACCACTTTATTTGCCGACACGCCCAACCGATGCTCATGCTCTATGATCAGCGCTTGCGTCTCATCACCCTCATTGACCTGTCCCGAATAGAGCACGGCCGCAGCATTGATCAAGCCCCGGCGAGCCAGAGACTTGATGGCTGCTCCATACATAATTGCCTGAATTTCCGAAGGAGCTCCCTCCGCTTGCCCCTTGAGATCAATACGTTTAACTGTTTCACCATCTTTCATAAGCATCCAAGCCTGAGGCTGTGTTACCCCTTGACCTTCAATAACAGGCAAGTACTCCTTTGTTGCCGTCTCCGCTAATAACGTCAGTTGCTGCTCAGCCGTAAGAACAAAAGCTGCTAACTCCTTCTTTGAAAGTTTCCCATCGGCCAAGGGGCTATTTGAAGGCACTTCCTGCGCAGCAGCCTGGCCCCCACCCAACACCAAAAGGCTTAAGGCTACTGCAAGTGCTGATCTTTTGATTCCTAGCATAGCGTCACATCCACTTATTGTTTTACAAACTCTCAGAACCCAGGCTGAAACTCCGGTAAAATACCGTCCACCCGATCTCTTGCGTAAAACCATTAAATCAGCGCCTGTCCCAATCGGACAACGCCCGTTTTGTGCAGCGTGTAGCATTCTTCCAATTTTTAACGGAGGTAACTTGGCCTTTCCTGTCTGCCAGTCCATTTCCCGTTCGCAGTTTGATCAGCTTTGCAGCCATTCGGCGGCAGAGCCGGATTTTGTATTTCTGGGCGGCCAGGCGATTTCGGGCGGGCGCGGGGCTGCGCGGGGGTTCTCCTGCCATGCGGTAGAAAGGGTCTTGTTGCCAGCCAATGCAGGCATGGGCGTGGACACTCAGGCTTTGGCCCGGAAGATGGAGCGGCTGGCGGCGCCTTACCAGCACGCCCTCAGTTCGCTAAAGGAAGCACCCTGCCCGCTGATCGGCGGCTGGGTCGGCAGCCTGGCCTATGAGTTCGGATACGCCCGGGAGGCGAAGCTGCAAGGGCTGGTGCCGGAGCTGCCGTTACCGCTGATGTTTGCCGGGTTGTATCTGTGGTTTGCGAGTGAAGACCTGGAAACAGGTGACTGTTACCTGTGGGTGCACCCGGACTTGCCGCAGGCTCAGCAGAAACAACTGGAGAACTGGCTGGCTACCCCCGCTGAGCCACAGCCAAGGCACTGGGCTTTGCAACAGCCGTTCAAGCCGACTCAAGCCCCGGCCGATTTCCGCAATCGCGTGCAACAGGTACAGGATTACATCCAGGCCGGCGATTGCTATCAGGCCAATCTGTCCCAGTCTTTTGAAGGAAGCTACAGCGGCGACCCCTGGCTAGCGTTCACGGAACTGAGCCATACCAACCCCACACCCTACGCGGCGTTTCTGCGCCATGAAGGCAGCGCGGTGGTGTCGGTGTCACCGGAGCGATTCCTGGCGATCCGCGACGGGGTGATCGAAACCAGCCCGATCAAAGGCACCCGGCGGCGCGGCGCCACGCCGGAGCAGGACAAGGCCCTTGCCTATGAGCTGCTGGCTTCGGAAAAAGACCGTGCCGAAAACCTGATGATTGTGGATTTGCTGCGCAACGACCTGAGCGTGAACGCCCTGACCGGCTCGGTGAAGGTGGACGAGCTGTTCGCGCTGGAAAGCTACCAGAATGTGCACCACCTGGTGAGCCACATTCGCGCACAACTGAAGCCCGGTGTCAGCCCGTTACAGGCGCTGTTTGATGCCTTCCCCGGCGGCTCCATCACCGGCGCCCCGAAAATCCGGGCTATGGAGATTATCCACGAGCTGGAACCCCACTGGCGCGGGCCCTATTGCGGGTCGGTGTTCTATTACGGGCTGGATGGGCGGCTGGACAGCAACATTGCCATTCGTACCCTGCTCTGCGAAGCAAACGGTAGAATTCAATGCTGGGGTGGAGGCGGAATTGTGGCGGATTCCGACCCGGAAGCGGAGTATCAGGAAACCCTCACCAAGGTGAAGCCGCTGATGGACTTTCTGGAACAACTAAAGCGGTAAGGGATGTGATCTGTGCCGCCGGGTTTCCCGCAGCGGCACAGACCGGAATACCGGAAAATCAGGCGCTGTGAATGGCGCTGGCTTTCAGGAATTCTTGCTTCAGGTCGTCAAAGTTGTGCACCGCCGGGAACTGCGGGAACTCGTCGATCACGTTCTGGGGCGCGTGGAACAGAATACCGGCTTCGGCCTGGCCCAGCATGGTGGTGTCGTTGTAGGAATCACCGGCGGCAATCACCCGGTAGTTCAGCAACTGGAACGCACGCACAGACTGGCGCTTGGGGTCGCGCTGACGCAGCAGATAGTTGGTGATCTGGCCGTTGTCGGCCACTTCCAGCTTGTGGCACAACAGCGCTGGATAGCCCAGTTTCTTCATCAGCGGCATGGCGAATTCGTAGAAGGTGTCCGACAGGATCACCACCTGGAAACGCTCGCGCAACCAGTCCAGAAACTCCCGGGCGCCGGGCAGCGGGTCCAGGGTGCCGATCACTTCCTGGATTTCCGGCAGGCCGTAGCCGTGCTCGTCCAGAATGCGCAGGCGCTGTTTCATCAGTACGTCGTAGTCAGGAATATCCCGGGTGGTTGCCTTGAGTTCTTCAATACCGGTTTTTTCTGCAAAGGCGATCCAGATTTCCGGGATGAGTACGCCCTCAAGGTCAAGACATGCGAGTTCCACAACGGTCTCCTGAGTAAATGATAAGGTGGCAGGCACAACAGGCGCCCGACTTGCTGCCGCGTATGATATGAAAAACGAGGCGGGAATGCATCGGGAATCCGGCCCTTTAACCTGCTGGCGAGCTATAAATATATAGTTTCTCATTCCTTCAGGTTATGAGGGGTTTGATGTTAGCCTTGCGGCAACACGATAACGATTGCTGGAACAACATGACTGATATCGATTCTCTGCGCACCGAACTGGACGGCCAGAGCCCCCGGGCTATCCTGAAAGCCGCCCTCGCCCGCTACGACAACATCGCCATTTCCTTCAGTGGTGCGGAAGACGTGGTGCTGATCGAAATGGCCCACAAGCTGACAGATAACCTGCAGGTGTTCACCCTGGACACCGGCCGGCTGCATCCGGAAACCTACGAGTTTATCGAAAAAGTCCGCCAGCATTACGGCATCGAAATCGAAGTGCTGTTTCCGGATTCTGAGGAGGTTCAGGCTCTGGTGAGCAAGAAAGGACTTTTCAGTTTCTACCAAGACGGCCATTCGGAATGCTGCGGCATCCGCAAGGTGAACCCGCTGCGCAAGAAACTGGCCACGGTGGATGCCTGGATTACCGGCCAGCGCCGGGACCAGAGCCCGGGCACACGGAACGAGGTACCTGTAGTGCAGACGGACAGCGCCTTCTCCACCGAAGACAAACCGCTGGTGAAGTTCAACCCGCTGGCGAACTGGACCTCTAAAGAAGTCTGGGACTACATCCGCATGGCAGAAGCCCCCTACAACAGCCTGCACGAAAAGGGTTTTGTCAGCATCGGCTGCCAGCCCTGCACCCGCCCGGTGCTGCCCGGCCAGCACGAGCGCGAAGGCCGCTGGTGGTGGGAGGAAGCCACCCATAAAGAGTGCGGGCTTCACGCCGGCAACCTGATTGGCAAATCCGGCTGACACCAGCACGAAATCAAAAAAGCCCGCCTGTCATCGCTGACGGCGGGCTTTTTAGGTTCAGGGCACTCAGTAAACCGGCAGTTCGACGTCCTTGAACAGTTCCTGAATCTCGGTACGGCTGCCCTGATGGGCCACCACGCGATCCACCATTTCCTTGGTCAGGTGCGGTGCAAAGCGTTGCATGAAGTCGTACATATAACCCCGCAGGAACGTACCCTTGCGGAAGCCGATACGGGTCACCGACGGGCGGAACAACTTGCTGGCATCCAGCGCCACCAGATCGCTGTCGGTTTTCGGGTCAAACGCCATGCTGGCGATAATGCCCACGCCCAGTCCGAGGCGAACGTAGGTTTTGATAACGTCGGCATCCGCCGCTGTGAACACCACTTTCGGAGTCAAACCCTTGGACTGGAAAGCCTCATCCAGCTTGGAGCGGCCGGTAAAGCCGAATACGTAGGTCACCAGCTGGTATTCCGCCAGTTCTTCCAGCGTCAGCTCCTGCCCCCTGGCCAGCGGATGGTCTTTCGGCACCACCACGCAGCGGTTCCAGCGATAGCAGGGCATCATCAGCAGGTCGTTGAACAGGTCCATGCCCTCGGTGGCGATGGCAAAGTCCACGGCACCGTTGGCTGCCATCTCGGAGATCTGCATGGGCGTACCCTGGTGCATATGCAGCGACACATCCGGATACTCTTCAATAAAGCCGCTGATCACCGGAGGCAAGGCATAGCGTGCCTGGGTGTGGGTAGTGGCAATACTGAGGTCGCCCTTGCGCTGGTTGCTGAACTCCTGGGCAATTTTTTTGATGCCCTCTACCCGGCGCAGGATTTCTCCCGCCTCGCGGATGATAATCTCGCCGCCCGGAGTGATGCGGGTCAGATGCTTGCCGCTGCGGGCAAATACTTCCAGCCCCAGCTCGTCTTCCAGCAGGCGGATCTGTTTGGAAATCCCCGGCTGCGAGGTAAACAGGCTCTGGGCGGTGGCGGACACATTCAAATCGTGGTGCGCAACTTCCCAGATATACCGCAGTTGTTGTAATTTCATTGAATCTGTCGCTCCCTGGATGAGTCTACCGCCTGATAATACGCATAAGAACGGTTATTTTCATTCTTTTTTGATATACAAAAGGTAACTGTATTCAGTGTAGACCAATTCCATGCTTTCGCAGCCCTGCCAAAGCCTTGCGTCACCGCAGCCCTTGACTTGCCGGCAGCAAAGCACACAATCCAAGACCTACATTTCGGTTAACCGGACAACCATGCTGCTGACCACCAAGTTTCTGAGGCCAACACCCGACCCGAGAGCCGTGCGCCGGCAACGGCTCGACTCGCAGCTGGAGCCGGAAACCGGCAAGCGGCTGAATATGGTGGTTGCGCCGGCGGGCTTCGGTAAAACCACCCTGGTAAGCCAGTGGTGTGCCCTGAACAGCCACCGCACCGCCTGGTTATCGCTGGACGAACACGACAACCAGCCACGCCAGTTCTGGCAGTACGTGGTGGGTGCCTTTGAACACGCCGGGCTGATGGGGCTGGAAGATATCCGCAAACAGCTCGCCCGCAGTGACGGCGAGGACCAGACAGCCGCCATCACCGGTTTGATCAACACCCTGAGCCAGGACGACACGGCCTGGTTCCTGGTGCTGGACGACTATCACGAGATCACCAGCGACACCATTCACCGCCAGCTGGGCTGGTTTATCGACTACCTGCCCCCGGGCATGCTGGTCACCCTTGCTTCCCGCACCGAACCACCCTTACCCCTTGCCCGCTGGCGGGTACGGCGGCAGGTGCAGGATATTCATCCGGGGTTGCTGGCGTTCTCTGAAGACGAATGCCGGGCATTCTTCCGGGACACCATGGCCATGGAGTTATCGGAGCAGGAAATCCGCTCGGTATGCCAGCGTACCGAAGGCTGGGTGGCTGCCATGCAATTGTCGGCGCTGTCGGCCAAGTCTGGCCAGCTCAACCTGGACCAGACTTCCGCGCCTCCAAGCCTGAACCCGGACGGCCGGCTGATCAGCGATTACGTGCTCACCGAGGTGCTGCGCCAGTTGCCCCGGGAACTGATGGACTTCCT
>Ga0208435_100026_pt1 | contig 89590 bp, 94 predicted proteins | sample 24_taG_FD_184097 | JGI IMG/M metagenome (GOLD analysis project Ga0208435, IMG submission 184097) | Marine viral communities from Cariaco Basin, Caribbean Sea - 24_WHOI_OMZ (SPAdes) (version 2) | ecosystem: Environmental > Aquatic > Marine > Oceanic | place: Caribbean Sea: Cariaco Basin...
TGTCTTTCTGTACGTAGAGCATGCGCAGGGCGGAACAACGCTGGCCTGCACTCTGAAACGAAGAAGCCAACACATCGCGTACCACCTGTTCCGGCAGTGCGGTCGAGTCCACGATCATGGCGTTCATACCACCGGTTTCAGCCACCAGCGGCGCATCCGGGGCCATGTTCTTGGTCATCGCTTTATTGATGAGTTTCGCGGTATCGGTTCCGCCCGTGAAGCAAACCCCTTCAATACGCGAATCCGATGTCAGTGCCGCACCTACAGTGCCACCGTCACCCGGCAAGAGCTGGATCGCGTCTTTCGGAATACCGGCTTCGTGCATCAGCTCAACCGCACGCACGGCCAGCAAAGAAGTCTGTTCAGCAGGCTTGGCGACTACGGTGTTACCGGCCGCCAGGTTCGCCAGAATCTGGCCGGTGAAGATGGCCAGCGGGAAGTTCCAAGGCGAGATACAGCAAATCACGCCACGGGCCTGCCCGGCGTCTTTGTACCGGATACCCTCGTTTGCGTAGAACATGGCGAAGTCCACTGCTTCACGAATCTCGGCCACCGCGTCAAACAGAGACTTACCCGCCTCCCGCGTGGTCAGGGCAAACAGTTCATCGACGTTTTCTTCGTACAGGTCCCCAACTTTACGAATCAGCTCAGCCCGTTTCTCGGCGGGAACGGCCGCCCAGTCTTTGAAGCCGGCACGGGCCGCTTCCACAGCGGCATCCACGTCCGCTTCAGAGGCATAGGTAATCTGGCCTACCACATCGTCCAGATCGGCAGGATTGCGAACGTCTACCACCTCGCCACCCTTCGCGGCCGAGACAGTGACCGGGCCACCCTGCCATTGATGCGTTTTGTACTTGCCGCGCCCTTCATTCAGCTCGGCAACGGTGACAGGGTCTGTCAAATCCCAACCCTTCGAATTACGGCGCTGCTCGCCGAAAATATCCGCTGGTTTCACGATCATTTGGCTGGAAACATCCCGGCCGAGCGCATTCACGGCATCGATCGGATCTTTGGCGATCTCCTCCGGAGTAATACTGGTGTCCACTATCTGGTTAACAAAGGAGCTGTTGGCACCGTTTTCCAGCAACCGGCGAACCAGGTAGGCCAACAGGTCTTTGTGAGCGCCCACCGGAGCGTAGATCCGGCACGGAACTTTGCTTTCTTTCAGTACCTGATCATGCAAAGACTCACCCATGCCGTGCAGTCGCTGGAACTCAAACTTGTCACGCCCTAAGTCTTTGGCCAGCTCCAGAACCGCGGATACGGAATGCGCGTTGTGGGTGGCGAATTGCGGATAGATGCGATCGGTCATGCCGAGCAGTTGAGTGGTGCACGATAAGTACGAAACGTCGCTGCAAGCTTTACGGGTAAACACCGGGAAGCCTTCAAGCCCCATTACCTGAGCGCGCTTGATTTCGGCATCCCAGTAAGCGCCTTTCACCAGACGCACCATGATACGGCGGTTGTGCTTCTCGGCCAGCGCGTACAACCAATCCAGTGTCTGTGAGGCACGCTTGGCAAAGGCCTGAACGACCACACCAAAGCCGTCCCATCCATCCAACGCTGGATCGGCAAAGATTGCTTCAATGACATCCAGCGAAAGGTCCAGACGATCCTGCTCTTCCGCGTCAATGTTGAAACCCATGTTGGCTGCAGCGGCTTTTTTGGCCAGTTCCAACGCTCGGGGCACCAACTCGTTCATCACACGTTCTTTTTGACCATACTCGTAGCGCGCCAGCAAAGCCGAAAGCTTCACCGAGATACCCGGGTTGGTGCGAACGTCGCCTTCACAGCGCTTGCTGATGCTATCGATGGCCGTGGCGTAGGCTTTAAAGTAACGTTCAGCGTCGGCATCGGTGCGTGCGGCTTCACCTAACATATCGTAAGAGTAGGTGTAGCCCTGATCTTCCATTTCACGACCATTTTCCTGAGCTTCTTCGATGTCTCTGCCCAGAACGAACTGGCGGCCCATTTCTTTCATAGCCTGCCCGGCGGCCACGCGCACGACAGGCTCACCCAAACGCTTGACCAAATGACGCAGGGTGTCGCCTACGCTTTGACGCTCCGAATCCTTCAGCAGATTACTGGTCATCAGCAAAGCCAGAGTGGCAGAGTTAATCAGACCGGATTTGGCCTTACCAACGTGGGCGCCCCAGTTACCGGAGGTGATCTTGTCTTCGATCAGATCCTGAATGGTGAAGTTATCAGGCACCCGGAGCAGCGCCTCGGCCAGACACATAAGTGCCACACCTTCTTTGGTTGTCAGCCCGTACTCCGCCAGAAATTTTTCCATGATGGTCGGTTTGGCGTTGTCGCGCACATCGCGCACCAACTCTGCCGCTCGGGCAGAAATTGCTTGGCGGGTTTCATCAGGCAGCTGAGCCTGCTCAATCAGTCGGTGAATCACCTCATACTCGTCCGCCAGATAGTTATTGCGTAGCGCCTGACGAATTTCGTGGAGCTCTTTTGCCGCGGATTGCTGCAGACTCATGGTTATGCCTCCTGATTATTGGAATACTGACCGCATTGTAGCGAAGGCGGTATATTCTATTTTCCTATTAGACGCTCTTATCGGGTCTTATTACCTTTAATTACCCCGTCAAAATTATTAAAAAAACCGGATATAGATTAAAATTAGGAAAATCGACTTATAAAGCCATAATTCAAACTCTCACCCTAAGGATAGCAGCCATGTCGGATCTCGACAGGATCGACCTTGCCATCGTTCGAGAACTGCAAAACAACGGGCGCATTACCGTCACCGACCTCGCATCGAGGGTAGGCTTGTCTAAAACCCCCTGCCAGATACGCATGCGCCGGCTCGAAGAGCAAGGTTACATCACGGGTTATTCTGCGATGGTGAACCAAACGAAGCTGGGACACTCCCACGTAGCTTTTGCTCAAGTGACGCTGAGCGATACGTCCAGCAAGGCTCTTGCAGCCTTCAACGATGCCGTAAAAAAGATTTCAGCCGTAGAACAATGTCACATGATGGCTGCTAATTTTGATTATCTGCTGAAGATCCGTACACGGAATATGGCTGAATACCGTCAGGTTCTGGGGGAACAAATTTCTAACTTGCCCCATGTGCTGCAAAGCAGCACTTTTGTTGTCATGGAAAACGTAAAAGACCGGGGTCTGTAATGACAACGCTTGACCAAGCTACCGCCCAGCGCATCGTTGATCGTGCGATGCCCGTCATCGGCCATTCCGTTAACGTGATGACGCCAGACGGCATCATCATCGCATCCGGTGATTCGCTTCGTGTGGGAGCCATGCACCAAGCCGCACGGCAGGTGGCGGAAACCTGCGCACCGGTAGTGATCACAGAACAAGAAGCTTGCCGTTACAGCGGCACACGCGCAGGTGTTAATTTGCCGGTTGAGGTGGGCGGAAAGATCGTTGCCGTTGTCGGTATTTCAGGCGTCCCGGATAAAGTCCTGCCTTTTGCGGACCTGGTGCGGATTACCGCAGAGCTGATATTGGAGCAAGCCTCATTCATCGAAATAAGCCGCCAACGCCGGCACCAGATCGAAAACACCGTGTTGGCCTTACTTAACGGCGAGGCGGTATCAGACCACTGGCTCAAACAACTCTCGATTGACCTCAGCAAACCCAGAATCGCGGTGGTGCTTGAGGCCAGCCAGCCCCACCTGCCGTGGTTAACCGATATCACCTCGCTGGCCCGGGATATGGAGCGGGTTGAGCCCGAGGCTTTGGTCGTTCAAACACCCGACCAGAACGTTATTTGCTTTTTTATCGAGAAATCGCCAACGGATGCAATGACTGCAGCACTGGCGCGCCTGCCTCAGAAGATAGCGGCGTCAGTATCGGCTGCCACGGGCGCCGTATTCAGTCACAATCTTAAAGCCTGCTATGAATCCGCCGAAGCGGTCTTGCAAGCGGCCAAACAACGTTACCCTATACCGGTTCGCGCGCACTATGACGAATTTCCTTTGGCGACCCTATGGCGAAGCTTGAAGCCGAGCTGGCAGCAAGATCAACTCACTCTGGCGCTTCGGCCTCTTCTCAATCACCCCCGTCGTGATCAGTACCTCAAGACTCTTCGCACGTATATTAATGCCGACGGCGATATCCAACGCTGCGCGGAGCAACTACATCTGCACCGAAATTCGGTTCGGTATCGCCTGAAAGGTATTGAGACTTTAACGGGGTGGTCACCGTTCCGGCTCGAAAACCTCGTGTTTCTTTATCTGGCGCTGGAATCAAACCGGCAGACTGTGCAGTAACACAATAAAGTCGAGCAAAATTAGATCAATTCTATTCTTATGCATAACGAATTCTTGTCAATCTGCTCTTACACTTAGCACCAGATAATCGACCACAGAGTCGGTACGTCAATCGCGTTGATTCTGGAGATTTCCAATGCATCTGGTGCTGATATTGGTCGCGGTCATAATTTTTATTGTGTTCGCCACCAGCCGTTTAAAACTGAATCCTTTTATTACCCTGCTGCTGGCCTCGTTTCTGGCGGCATTTGCCTTCGGCCTGCCGCTGGCCGACATAGAAAAAACCATTCGAGCCGGCTTTGGTAACATTCTGGGCTACATCGGCCTGGTGATTGTTTTGGGCACGATCATTGGCGTGATCCTTGAGCGCACCGGTGCCGCCATTGTGATGGCCGAAAGCGTGGTCAAATGGCTGGGCCAGAAGTTCCCGACGCTTACTATGTCGATTGTCGGCTTCATCGTGGCTATCCCGGTATTTTGTGATTCTGGCTACGTCATTCTGAACAGCCTGAAACGCTCTATGGCCAGAACGCTCAACGCATCCCCTGTGGCCATGACCGTGGCCCTGTCTACCGGCCTGTTTGCTACCCACACGCTGGTTCCACCAACCCCCGGACCTATCGCAGCCGCTGGCAACCTCGGCCTGGAAAACAACCTGGGTATGGTCATTGGAGTCGGGCTGGTATTCGCCATCATTGCTGCCTGCGCAGGCCTGTTCTGGGCATCCCGCTGCAAAGACCTGCCCAGCACCGAACTTGAACAAGCAGAAGAGGCTTTCGAAGAAGCCAAACAGCACTATGGCGAGCTGCCTTCGGCCACCAAAGCGTTCGCGCCCATCTTCGTTCCCATTCTATTGATTTGCATAGGTTCAGTAGCCAGCTACCCGACTGCACCTTTGGGTGACGGGATGGTCTATGACATCCTGAATTTTCTCGGCAAGCCGTTAAACGCACTGCTCATCGGCCTTGGATTTGCACTCACATTGCTGCAAGGCAGGAACAAATTTGAAGAATTTGGCCGCCATACCAGCAAAGGCCTGGAAGTCGCTGCACCTATTATTCTGATTACCGGTGCGGGCGGTGCGTTCGGGGCGGTTCTGGCCGCCACGCCACTGGGCAGCTACCTCGGTGATACTCTCTCCACATTGGGTCTGGGGGTCATCATGCCGTTTATTGTTGCCGCTGCACTCAAATCGGCTCAGGGTTCTTCCACCGTTGCCTTGGTAACCGCATCTGCACTGGTTGCGCCGTTGCTTCCGCAGCTGGGACTGGATTCCGACTTAGGCCGGGTGCTAACCGTCATGGCGGTGGGAGCCGGCGCTATGACAGTATCCCACGCCAACGACAGTTACTTCTGGGTGGTGTCCCAGTTCAGCAAAATGAACGTTGCAACCGCCTACAAGTCACACACCGCCGCAACTCTGGTGATGGGCCTGGTGACCATTACCTGCGTGTGGCTAACCTCACTGGTGGCTTTGTAACATGCGTATTGTTATTGCTCCTGACTCGTTCAAGGAATGCCTGGCAGCCGATCAGGTTGCCAGCGCTCTGGCCCGTGGCTGGCTAAAAGCCGCGCCCCGAGACGAGGTCATCGAAGTGCCTCTGGCAGATGGCGGCGAAGGTACTACGGTTGCGCTGACCGAAGCCCTTCAGGGGCAACTGCATTCCGTCACTGTAACCGGGCCACTCGGGGAACCCGTGGTCGCCCGCTACGGTCTGGCAGATAACGCGAGCACAGCGATTATCGAAGTAGCGGAAGGAAGCGGCCTGCATTGTGTTCCACCGGATGAACGAAACGCACTATCGGCTTCAAGTTACGGTACCGGCGAACTCATGCTGGAAGCCCTATCACACAAGCCGAAAGTGCTGGTTATGGGGCTGGGCGGCAGTGCGACGACGGATGCCGGTGCCGGCATTTTGCAGGCGCTTGGCGCAAAGCTTCTCGATAAGGAAGGCAATCGTATCCCGGCTGGCGGTATAGGTTTGGGCAAGCTCGCCAGTCTGGACTTGCAGCCGGCTCTCGACGCCATCGGAGACACCCGCTTGGTCGTTGCCTGCGACGTCAATAATCCGTTGACCGGCCCGAACGGCGCAGCGGTTGTGTTCGGCCCGCAAAAAGGCGCGAGCATTCAGCAACTTATAAAACTGGATGCGAATCTGGCCCACTTTGCCCGGTTAGCCAAAAAGCAGGGCTGGGATATATCCAGTTTCCCCGGCAGCGGTGCCGCGGGTGGTATCGGCGGGATGGTGGCCGGTATTCTCGGCGCGCAATTGCGCCCGGGGATTGAGCTCGTCATGGAAACCGTCGAACTGGAAAGCCACATCCAGACCGCCGACTTGGTGATCACCGCTGAGGGCGCCATCGACAACCAAAGCGCTTACGGTAAAACCCCGGCCGGGGTCGCGCTTATGGCCAAGAAATATAACGTGCCGGTCGTAGGCTTTGCCGGCATGCTAGGACAAGACTTTTCGGCTCTGCAAACGAAAGGGCTGACCGCGGCCTTTTCGATAACCCGAGGGCCGATGGAGCTCCAAAGTGCCTATGCCCAGGCCGCGGCCAATTTGGAGCAGTGTGCCGAGCAACTCGCCCGGCTTACCCACGCTCTTCGCAACGGCTAATGAACCTCAGTTATAAAGCAAAAAACCGAGACGTTTTCGCGCCTCGGTTTTTTATGTTCAGCGATTTTGATCTTCTTCCGATTACTTGGCTGGAGCGTTCAACACATCCAAGACTTCTTCCAGTTCGGTAATCATTTGCCGGATCAATTGCTTGTACTGTGAGGTATCGTCTTTCACCTCAGAGCTGCTCAACTTTTGCTTGGCACCACCAATGGTGTAGCCCTGATCATAAAGCAGACTACGAATCTGACGAATAGTGATCACGTCAGCACGCTGGTAGTAACGGCGGTTACCCCGGCGCTTGACCGGCGAGAGCTGCGGGAACTCTTGCTCCCAATACCTCAATACGTGTGCTTTGACCGCACACAGCTCTGCGACTTCACCAATGGTGAAATAGCGTTTCCCGGGAATAACGGGAAGCTCGTTGTTATGACTCGGTTCCAGCATACGTTTCTACTTTTTGTTTCAGTTTTTGGCCGGGCCTGAAGGTAACGACGCGTCGGGCGCTGATCGGGATTTCTTCACCCGTTTTGGGGTTTCGTCCGGGGCGCTGCTTCTTGTCACGGAGGTCAAAGTTGCCGAATCCCGACAACTTAACCTGCTCATTGTGACTGAGAGCACCTCTGATTTCATCGAAGAAAGCTTCTACCATTTCTTTGGCTTCCCGCTTGTTCAGACCTAACTCTTCGTACAAGCGTTCTGCCATATCCGCTTTCGTCAAAGCCGCCATCCGTCAACTCCTCAGTGTTGCCCCCAGCTCTTCTTTAAGGGAGTCAATAACCCCGTTGAAGAGCGTATGCACTTCGTCTTCATTCAGCGTGCGCTCGGGATGCTGCCAAAACAGGCTCAGAGCCAAACTGCGATTGCCCTCTCCCAGGCTTTCGCCCTCATAGACATCGAACACACGCATATCTGTCAGGTGTTCGCCGGCTTGTTTACGAGCTATTTCTTCAACCTGAGCGAACGACACTTCGCTTCCGATAATGATAGCCAAATCTCTTCGAACTTCCGGGAATTTCGAAACATCTTTGAAATTAGGCACATATCCGGTCACGATCGAATTCAAGAATAGCTCAAACATTAGAATCGTGCCATTAAGTTCAAGGTTTTTCTGCACTTGAGGGTGCAAAGTTCCCAACCAGCCGACACTTTCGCCATCTCGCAACAGCTCTGCGGTTTGTCCAGGGTGCAATGCCGGGTGCTGACTTGCCCGGAACTGGATCTCGATACCGAGTACCTGGAACAGACTTTCCAGCTCACCCTTCACGTCAAAGAAGTCTGACGCACGGCGGCCGTTGGTCCAGTTTTCAGGGGTCTGGTTACCCACCACAACGCCAGCCAGCATAGGCTGTTGATCAATCTGGTCGCCATCTTTCACAAAGCGAAGACCCGTTTCGAACAAACGGATGCGAGGCTGCTGACGGTTCTGGTTGTGCTGAACCGTTTTAATCAGGCCGCTCCAAAGCGTGGTGCGCATAACCGAAAGATCGGCGGAAATCGGGTTCGCCAAGGCGATACCTTCCCGATCAGGATCAATCAACTGCTGAACTTTGGGGTCCACAAAGCTGTAAGTAATCGCTTCCTGATAGCCTTGAGCCACAAAGAAGTTGCGAACCGCCGATAGTGGCCGAACCGCTTCTTCCCGAACACTCAAACCTAACGAGCCCGTCGGCTCCGTGACCGGAAGGTTGTTGTAGCCATAGATACGACCGACTTCCTCAATCAAATCTTCTTCAATCGAAATATCGGGGCGGAAGCTGGGTACGCTGATTCGCCAACCATCCTTCAGAAGTTTTTCTACACGTAAACCGAGCCGAGACAGAATTTCTTCTACCGTAGTGCGGTCAATCGCCAAACCCAGAACGTCGGCCAAGCGCTTCTCGCGCAGGTCAACGGTTTTGGCTTTCGGCAGATCTTCCCAGCTGACCACTTCGACAATATCACCCGGCTCACCACCGACAATATCCATCAGCAGGCGGGTTGCACGCTCCATTGCCTCGCGGGCCAGCTCGTAATCAACGCCGCGCTCAAAACGATGCGACGCGTCGGTATGCAAACCGTAGTGACGCGCCTTACCGGCCATAGCAATGGGTTCGAAATAGGCAGACTCCAAGACCAGATCCTGAGTCTTTTCATTCACGCCGGAATGCTCACCGCCCATCACACCAGCAATGGCGATCGGCTTGTCGTGATCGGCGATCACCAGAGTTTCAGCAGTGAGTTCTACTTCCTGGCCGTCCAGCAACACCAGTTTCTCGCCGGCGTTGGCCATGCGAACCACGATGCCGCCCGCAATTTCCTCCCGATCGAAAGCATGCAGAGGCTGACCGAGCTCCAGCATCACGTAGTTGGTGACATCAACTGCAGGGTCGATGGAACGAATGCCGGAACGACGCAGTTTTTCCTGCATCCACAACGGCGTTTCGGCCTTCAGGTTTACGTTACGCAGAACGCGCCCCAGATAACGGGGACAAGCCTCCGGCGCCTCAATACGAATGGCAGGAACCTCAGAATGGACGGCCTCAACCGGCTCGATTTCAGGGGCTTCCACCACCAAACTGTTCAGTACACCCACTTCGCGAGCCAATCCTTTGATAGACAAGCAATCACAGCGGTTGGGCGTCAAATCAACATCAATGGCGATGTCGTTCAGCTTGAGGTAATCAACCATGCTTTGGCCAACCGGAGCATCGTCAGGCAGTTCCATCAAACCATCGTGGCTTTCAGACAGAGCCAGTTCTGACTCCGAACACAACATGCCCTGAGACGGCTGGCCACGCAATTTGGCTTTTTTGATTTTGAAGTTGCCGGGCAGCACCGCACCCACTTCAGCGAAAGGCACCTTTAGTCCCTCACGGACGTTGGGCGCGCCGCAAACAACCTGTACGGTTTCTTCGCCATTGCTAACCTGGCAAACGCGGAGCTTATCGGCATCCGGGTGCGCTTCCACGGAAACCACTTCACCGACGATTACACCGGAAAATTCGCCGGCTACCGGTTCAAATCCGTCTACTTCCAGACCTGCCATGGTGATCTGGTCCATCAATGCCTGGGAATCTATGCTCGGATTAACCCACTCTCGCAGCCACTGTTCACTGAATTTCATCGTTCTAGCCTTGTCCTGATGCCATTTATGCAGTTGATTCGGAGACTTGCTTGCGCCGTTTAGCCTTCAGAGGTCTAACGGAACTGGCGCAAGAAACGCAGGTCGTTTTCGAAGAACATGCGCAGGTCTTTTACGCCGTAGCGAAGCATGGCCAGGCGCTCTACGCCCAGACCAAATGCGAATCCGCGATATTCTTCGGCATCAATGCCGCAATGCTCGAACACTTTCGGGTGCACCATTCCGCAGCCCATCACTTCCAACCACTTAATGCTGCCGTCAGCTTCCCGGCCCCACTCGATATCCACTTCTGCAGAGGGTTCAGTGAACGGGAAGTAGGATGGACGGAAACGAACTTTCAAATCACGTTCGAAGAAAACACGCAGAAACTCTTCTACGGTGCTCTTCAGGTCAGCAAAGCTCACATTCTTTTCGATCAGCAAGCCTTCCACCTGATGAAACATCGGCGTGTGCGTCATATCCGAGTCGCAACGATATACTCGTCCGGGGCAGATCATACGGAACGGCGGCTTGCCGGCTTCCATGGTGCGGATCTGAACAGGCGATGTGTGCGTGCGCAACAACGTACCCGGATTAAAATAGAAGGTGTCGTGCATGGCACGAGCCGGGTGATGACCCGGGATATTGAGGGCTTCGAAGTTATGGTAGTCGTCTTCGATTTCCGGCCCTTGCTCGACGCTGTAACCGGCGCGCGCAAAAATTTCTTCAATACGCTGCAGCGTGCGGGTCACAGGGTGCAAACCACCCAGATCCTGCCCGCGGCCTGGCAAGGTCACGTCAATGGATTCGCTGGCAAGCTTGGCCTCAATGGCGGCCTTTTCAAGATCGGCGCGACGGGCGTTAATCGCCTGTTCAACCTGCCCTTTGGCTTCATTGATTTTTTGGCCGGCTGCAGGGCGCTCCTCTGCAGAAAGCTTACCCAGTGTTTTCGCCTGCTGAGTAATAGAGCCTTTCTTACCGAGGTACTCTACGCGAATTTGATCAAGCGCCTGAAGGTTGTCTGCCGCTTCGACTGCACTCAATCCGTCCTGAACCAACTGTTCAAGGTTTTCCATTGACCCTGCTCCAAACCTGAAATGAGGTAGGTTAAAACAAAAATAGGGGAAGAGCGTGCCCTTCCCCTATTCAGAAGGCGCCGTCATGAACTCATGAGGCGCCCTGATCGATCAGTAATCGATGAAAGAGCTTAAGCGATCACAGGGATGCTTTGGCCTTCTCAACGATAACAGCAAAAGTCTGCTGCTCGTTCATGGCCAGGTCAGCCAGAACCTTACGGTCGATCTCAACATTCGCTTTCTTCAGACCAGCGATCAGACGGCTGTAAGACAGACCGTTTGCACGAGCACCAGCGTTGATACGAGCGATCCACAGAGCGCGGAAAGCACGCTTACGGTTACGACGGTCACGGTATGCGTACTGACCGGCTTTGATAACCGCTTGCTTGGCAACGCGGAATACACGACTACGAGCGCCGTAGTAACCCTTGGCCTGCTTGAGAATCTTCTTATGACGACGACGTGCTACCACGCCACGTTTTACACGAGCCATACTATTATCCTTCTACCTTAATATACTTGATCAAGAAGTTAGCGGCTGAATCAGCACGCCGTCATGCGCTTGATTGAAGCCACGTCGGACTTGGCAATCAGCTTGGTGCCACGCAGCTGACGCTTACGCTTAGGGCTCTTCTTGGTCAGGATGTGACTGGTGAAGGACTGCTTGTGCTTGAAGCCAGTGGCGGTTTTCTTGAACCGCTTGGTGGCTCCGCTCTTAGTTTTCATCTTAGGCATTTTTTAAAACTCCGCATTCTATTTTAGGAAAAACAATTGTGCCCCTGAACGACAAATCCCCCGCTAATGCGGGGGACCCATCATTGGATCAGGTTCACTTCTTTTTGCGGGGAGCCACAATCATGGTCATCTGCCGGCCTTCCATTTTCGGCCGCATTTCTACCGATGCAAGCTCTTCAATATCCGCTTCGATTCGGTTCATGAGCTTCATACCAATTTCTTGGTGTGCCATCTCACGGCCCCGGAAACGGATAGTGATCTTGCCGCGGTCCCCGGCTTCAAGGAAACGTACCAGGTTGCGTAGTTTTACCTGATAATCCCCTTCTTCAGTTCCTGGACGGAACTTAAGCTCTTTGACCTGCGTCTGCTTCTGCTTTTTCTTGGCAGCCGCTTTCGCCTTCTTCTCTTCGAAGATTTTCTTGCCGTAGTCCATTATTTTACAGACGATCGGATCGGAATCCGTAACCTGCACCAGATCAAGTGTCGCTTCTTCCGCCATGCGAAGAGCGTCCTCAATTGGAACAACACCAACCTGATTGCCTTCGGCATCGATCAAGCGGACTTCAGTTGCGTCAATATTCTCATTGATAGGCGCTTTTGGAGTACGCCCCCGATTCGCTCGCTGTTTAATAATTAGATCTCCGTTTCAGTTTTGCCTTTGCGTTCAATGTCGGCAGCCAACAGCTGCTCAAACGCTTCAAGCGATAAGGTCCCTAAATCTTCACCTTTGCGGGTACGCACGGCAACCGCATTGTTTTCGATTTCTTTGTCGCCTACGACGACAAGATAGGGAACCTTGTTAAGAGTATGCTCGCGGATTTTAAAGCCGATCTTCTCGTTTCTCAAGTCAGCATTTACCCGATATCCCAAAGAATCCCATTTTTTGGCCAATTTTTCACAGTAATCACGCTGATTATCGGTGATATTCAGTACCGCAATTTGTGTTGGGGCCAACCAGGTGGGGAACGCACCTTCGTATTCTTCGATCAGTATACCGATAAATCGCTCAAAAGACCCGAGAACGGCGCGATGCAACATCACCGGCGTTTTCCGCTCGGAATTATCGGCCACATACTGGGCACCCAAACGACCAGGCATTGAGAAATCTACCTGAATCGTACCGCACTGCCAAACTCGGCCGATGCAGTCTTTCAGAGAGAACTCGATTTTCGGACCGTAGAACGCACCTTCACCCGGCAGCAATTCCCAGTCAACCCCGGCACGGTTCAGAGCTTCTTCAAGAGCCGCCTCGGACTTATCCCATACTTCGTCAGAACCCACCCGTTTTTCCGGACGGGTTGACAGCTTGTAAAGGATTTCAGAGAAACCGAAGTCTTCATAAACCTCATGCAAGAGGTGGATAAACGCCGACACCTCTTCCTGAATCGCATCTTCTTCACAGAAAATATGCGCATCGTCCTGAGTGAAGCCACGAACCCGCATCAAACCGTGCAACGCACCCGACGCTTCGTTTCGGTGGCACGAGCCAAACTCTGCCAGACGCAGCGGCAAATCTTTGTAACTCTTCAGCCCCTGGTTAAACACCTGCACGTGGCAGGGGCAGTTCATAGGTTTGATCGCGTAATCGTGCTTCTCGGACTCTGTGGTAAACATGGCATCCGAGAACTTGTCCCAGTGCCCGGACTTTTCCCACAGCGTGCGGGAAACCACCTGCGGCGTTTTGATTTCCTGATAGCCGTGATTGCGCAGTTTGCCGCGCATGTACTGTTCGATTTCCTGATACAGCGACCAGCCGTCCGGGTGCCAGAACACCATGCCCGGGGACTCTTCCTGCATATGGAACAGCTTCAGCTTCTTACCAATTTTGCGGTGGTCACGCTTTTCCGCTTCTTCCAGACGATTCAGGTAAGCCTTAAGATCTTTCTTGTTGCCCCAAGCGGTGCCGTAAACACGCTGCAACTGCTCATTGTTGTGGTCACCACGCCAGAAGGCGCCCGCCACTTTGGTCAGCTTGAACGCTTTCAACTTGCCCGTGCTTGGCACGTGAGGGCCACGGCACAAGTCAATGAAATCACCCTGCCGATAGAACGACAGATCCTCATCACCGGGAATGTCTTCGATGATCTGGACTTTGTACTCTTCGCCCATTTCTTCAAACAGCTTGACCGCGTCTTCCCGGGACATAACAGAACGGGAAACCGGAATATCCTGCTTCGCCAGCTCTTCCATGCGCTTTTCAATTCGCGCCAGGTCCTCATTGGTAAACGGACGGTCGTATTTGAAGTCGTAGTAGAAACCGTTGTCTACCACGGGGCCGATCGTCACCTGCGCTTCCGGGAACAGCTCTTTGACCGCCATCGCCAGCAGGTGCGCGGTCGAGTGGCGGACAACGTCCACGCCGTCTTCATCACGCTCCGTTACGATCGCCAGTTCAGCATCTTTCTCAATCAAATAACTGGTATCTACGAGCTGGCCATCCACCTTGCCTGCCAGGGCGGCTTTCGCCAGGCCTGCACCAATATCGGCGGCAACGTCGTGTACGGTAACGGGTTCTGCAAAACTGCGGTGACTGCCATCTGGCAGGGTAATGACGGGCATGGAATTCTCCTGATGGTTTTTCTCAGCGGTGATCTATACCAAAGATCACATGGTTGTCAGCCTCCGCGACACAAACCGCGGGCCGATTTGAGGGCGAGTTTAACAGAAAAAAGCCCGGCAACAATGCCGGGCTTCTACTAACACCAACCTACCCTTGAATTTAAGCAGGCTGCGGTTGCGCCTCTTCTTTGGCCTTTCGCCTGAGCTGGCCGTAAGCGACAAACCCGAGCAGGAGCAGAGCCGGTATAAACACCAACTCCCTCGGCGGTCGATCCAACTTGGCCTGAACCGCTTCAATGGTCCAACCAAACTGAATGCCAGCTTTTTCAGCCGGACTACCGAAGTTGACGAAATCTACGGCCAACGCGCCATCAAACTCCGAAACTTCAAGCCCCGCAGCGGCCAACCGCTCTGCCCCGGTGTCTCCCGCGGGCATGTCGAGCTGCACGTAGGTGGTTACGTCGCTGCCATCAAGTGACATTCCAGATACTCTGAATACGACTTCTTCGTCTTTCGGAGCCGTTTCAACGTACTCCATAATCGCTGCGCCCTGCACTTCTTCGTGGGGCGGATAGACCATATCCCAGAAGAAACCCGGGCGGAACAGCGCGAAGGTGATCAGCAACAGCGCGATCGTCTCCCACCAACGGGTGCGAGTGAACCAGAAGCCTTGCGTGGCTGCCGAGAACACCAGCATTGCCGTGACCGCACTGGCTATGGTGACCAACAGATCAAACCAGCCCGTCAGCCCGATCAACAACAACTGCGTGTTGAAAATGAACATGAACGGTAAGATCGCGGTACGAATGTCGTAGGTGAAGCCCTGAACACCCGTGCGTATTGGATCTGCTCCGGATATCGCGGCCGCCGCATAGGCGGCCAACCCCACGGGCGGCGTATCATCCGCCAGTATCCCGAAGTAGAACACGAACAGATGCACCGCAATAAGCGGCACCAACAAGCCATTCTGTGCGCCCAAGGTGACAATAACCGGTGCCATCAAGGTAGACACGACGATGTAGTTCGCTGTGGTAGGCAACCCCATACCCAGCACCAGGCTGATCACTGCCGTGAACATGAGCATCAGCAGCAGATTACCGCCTGACAAGAACTCCACGAACTGGGTCATGACCAACCCGATGCCGGTCAGGGTAACCGTGCCCACCACAATACCCGCTGTTGCCGTGGCCACACCGATGCCAACCATGTTTCGCCCACCGGTCGCCAGGGAGTGAAAGAGGTCTGAGATACCACCAACGAACTCGCTCATCAGGCCGCCGTGCTTGCGGAAGAAAGCCTTCAACGGGCGCTGGGTTATGACGATAAAAATCATGAACAAGGTTGCCCAGAAAGCGGAAAGCTGCGGAGAAAAACGCTCAACCGTCAGACACCAGACAAGCACTACAACCGGCAACAGATAATACAAGCCGGTTTTGACCGTGGGCCCCACCTCCGGAAGCTCACCCATATCCTCGTCCGGATCGTCCACCTCCAATTCGGGGAATTTGGTCGCGTAGGCAATCAAACCCACGTAACTCAGCAACAAGGCACCGCCTAACACCCATATTGCCGCAGCGCCCAGGTATTCTTTCGTCCAGCCAATGCCGTAATAGACCACCGCGGTCAGCGCGCATAACCCGAGCAAAACCACCACCCAGTTCAGCATGCGCTGCGCCAGCGTTGGGCGGTTCAAGCGCTCAATGCCCTGCATCTTCAGCTTACAGGCCTCAAGGTGCACGATATAAACCAAAGCGACGTAAGAGATCAACGCCGGAAGAATCGCGTGTTTTATAACTTCCAGGTAGGAGATGCCTACATATTCCACCATCAGAAAGGCTGCTGCGCCCATAATGGGCGGTGTTAGCTGGCCATTGGTGGAAGCCGCCACCTCAACAGCACCGGCCTTCGTCGCCGGAAAACCAACACGTTTCATCAAAGGGATGGTAAACGTACCCGTCGTCACCACGTTGGCGATGGATGAACCGGAAATGACACCACTAAGACCACTGGAAACGACAGCCGCCTTGGCGGGGCCGCCTTTCATGTGACCAAGCATGGCGTAGGCAACTTTAATAAAGTAATTACCCGCGCCCGCACGCTCTAGCAATGCGCCAAAGAGCACAAACAAGAAAACAAAACTGGTTGAAACGCCCAAAGCAACGCCAAAGACACCTTCAGTCCCCAACCATTGGTGCGAGGCCAGTTTGTTAAGGCTTACGCCTTTGTGAGAAATCACATCTGGCATATAGGGGCCAGCCAGTGAATACCCGATGAACACTGCCGCCACAACCGTTAACGGAAGCCCAAGGGCCCGACGAGTTGCTTCCAACAGTAAAACCAAACCACCCAGCGCAACCCAGAGGTCCTGAGTAATGGGCGCACCCGGGCGTTGGGCCAGTTGATCATAGAAAACGTATAAATAAGAGGCTGCAGCCGCCGCTGCCGCTGCCAGGATCCAATCGTAAATGGGCACTTTGGTGGTATGCACCCCCTTGATCATGGGGAATGCAGAAAACGCCAAAAATACAGCGAATGCCAAATGGATCGAACGCGCTTCTGTAGAGTTGAAGATGCCGAAATTCAGAATGAACGGAAGTGGTGATGCAATCCAAAGCTGAAACAAAGACCAGCACACTGGAATAATGAAGAGGATTGCAGCTGCAGGCCCGACAAGCGCCCTGCCCCCGGTTTCCGTCTGTAAAACCTGTTCGACTTTGGCAGCATCCACACTCGCGCCGGAACCGGAGTCATTCTTTGTCATTGAATGTACCTGTGATGTGTAGATAACTTGATGGGAAACTCAGGGCGAGCAGTGCTCGCCCTGATGCGTGCACGGCCTGTTAGTCGATCAGGCCGGCTTCACGGTAGTACTTAGCAGCACCAGGGTGCAGAGGCGCACTCAGAGCATCAGCAACCATTTCTTCTTTCTTCAGGTTGCCAAACGCAGGGTGCAAACGCTTGAAGCTGTCAAAGTTCTCGAACACCGCTTTAACAACCGCGTAAACCACATCATCGGGTACGTCTGTCGAGGAAACGAAGGTGGCCGCCACACCGAAGGTGGTCACGTCTTCATCGGTTCCGCGATACATGCCACCCGGAATGGTCGCTTGACGGTAGTATGGGTTATCAGCGATCAGCTTCTGGCTGGCTTTGTTGTCTACGTTTACCACAACACTGTCACAAGAAGTGGTGGCTTCTTTGATGGCACCGGACGGGTGACCAACGGTATAGAAAAACGCGTCGATGTTGCCATCGCAAAGCGCTTGAGACTGCTCGGCAGCTTTGATTTCAGCGGCCAGAGAGAACTTATCCATTTCCCAACCCATGGCGTCCATCAGTACTTCAGCCGTGGCCCGCTGACCTGAACCCGGGTTGCCTACGGAAACGCGCTTACCTTCCAGATCTTCAAAGTTCTTGATGCCGGAACCTTTGCTGGCAATTACAGTGAACGGCTCTGGGTGCAAAGAGAAAACCGCGCGGAGCTTCTCGTCTTTACCGGAGTCTTCAAACTGGCTGGTGCCGTTGTATGCGTGGTACTGCCAATCAGACTGGGCTACAGCCAAGTCCAGCTCGCCAGCGCGGATCGCATTCAGGTTGTATACCGAACCGCCGGTACTCTCCACTGAACAACGAATGCCGTGCTCTTTGCGGTCCATGTTAACCAAACGACAAATTGCACCACCTGCCGGGTAATAAACACCTGTTACGCCACCGGTGCCGATCGTCACGAAACGCTGATCTTGGGCGGATACAGAAGTTGAGGCTGCGCCAAGGCTGACGGCAGCGGCGACGGCCATTGCAGACGCTTTAAGTTTTAGTGTCATGTGTACTCTTCCCTTCTTAGGTCGTTATTGTCACTCGCCCACTCTATCCATGGGCAAATCTTTCGCTCGAATTAAAACATAGAACACATCAGGCGATAAATAAAGAAACGATTGTGTCGCTAAACAGCTGAACAGAAAACAAAAAAAGCCCGCAAATGCGGGCTTTTTCGTAATATCTGACTGCTATCAGGACTTGGACGCGGCTCTTGCCTTGGCCAGCATTTTATCAGGCCGTAACAAGAACCTCGCCAGCGCCGGCAACAACCAGATTGCGCCAACCATGTTCCACAGGAACATGAAGAACAACAAGAAGCCCATATCTGCCTGGAATTTGATGGGTGAGAATATCCATGTCACCACACCAAGCCCCAGAGTTACACCGGTAAAGATAACCGCCTTACCCGTGGAACGCAGGGTTTCGTAATAGGCTTCCTGCAGGGTCTTTCCTTCAAGCAGGAAGTGCTCAAGTTTGCTGTAGATATAGATACCGTAGTCAACACCAATACCCACACCCAGAGCAATAACCGGCAAGGTCGCTACTTTGATGCCAATGCCAGACATAGCCATGATGGCTTCGCACAAGATCGAGGTCAGCCCCAGCGGGATCACGATACACGCTACGGCACGCAACGAACGGAACGTCAGGAAGCACAACAAACTGACCACGCTGTAGACCAACAGCAGCATGATGTCCTTAGCGCCCGAAATAACTTCGTTCGTAGCCGCTTCGATACCGGCGTTACCGGCTGCCAGCAAGAAAGTATGCTCCTCATTGCTGTTCGCCTGAGCAAACGCTTCGGTCCGCTCAATAACGGTTTGCAGAGTCTCGGCCTTGTGGTCTTCCAGGAACACCAGCACCGGCGTCAGATCACAGCTTGTGTTGATCAGCCCTGAAGGTGCATCGCGGATCGATGCGTTGATAATGGTCTGGTTACGAGAAATCTCGAACCACTTCCAGTTACCTTCGTTAAGCGCCTTGGTGACCAGCTTGGACACATCGGCCAGCGAGACAGACCCCTGAACGCCCGGCGTGTTTTGCAGCTCCCATTGCAGGCTATCCATGGCCCGAAGCACGTTGTACTGCGTACACTGCTCTTCAGGCGTTTTCACCATCACAACCAACACATCGGCACTGGTGGAATAATTGTTGATGATGAAGGCGTTGTCTTTGTTGTAACGCGAGTCTGCCCGCAGCTCTGGCGCACCTTGGTCAAGGTCACCGACTTTCAGGTCTTGCTTGTAGTACATGCCTAAACCAAGACCGATGACCGCGATCAGCAGCGAAATAGGCGCAACACCCGGGTGCGAGAAATAAGACATGATCCGCCACTTGCGGTCCTGTTTCTCACCATGATTCTGAACGTGACGCACACCGCCTTTGGAAATACCAATGTAAGACATGATCAAAACGTGCAGTACCAGGTTCGTCACGATCACGAACGCAACACCCAAACCGGCAGCCACCGCCAGATCGCGGATAACGTCAATTTCAATGAATACCAGAGTCAGGAAGCCCATGGCATCGGAGATCAGCGCCAGCATGCCCGGGATATAAAGCGCCCGGAAAGCCAATCGAGCTGAGGTGACAGCGTCAAAACCTTTGGCCGATTCAACCGCCATGGCGTTAACAATCTGAACGCCGTGACTGATACCGATCGCGAATACCAGGAAAGGAACCAGCACTGAGTACGGGTCCAAACCGTAGCCAAGCAGCTTCAACGCCCCCAGTTGCCAGAACACCGCAATGATCGAGGTAAACACCGGCACCAACGTTCCGGCGATGCAGCGTGAGTACCAGAATAGCAGCAGGGTGGTCAGCAGAATGGTAATACCGGCAAACCAGGCAATAGATCCAATGCCTTCGATCAGGTCACCCACTTTCTTGGCAAAGCCAACAATGTGGATACTGATTTCAGGGTTCTGGCCCTCATATTTATCACGGATTTTCTCTTCCAGTTGTCGGGAAAACTCCGCGTAATCCAACGCTTCCCCGGTTTCCGGATTCTTCTCGTAAAGTGGCGCGTAAACCACCGTTGACTGGAAGTTATCCGAAACCAGACGACCCACTTCGTTCGAACGCAGAACGTTTTGACGCAGTTTTTCGAGACTTTCCCGCGATCCGTCGTAGTTGTCCGGGATAACCGTGCCGCCCTGGAAACCTTGTTCAGTTACCTCGACCCAGCGAACGTTCGAGGTCCACAGCGATTTCAGGCCCGAACGGTCTACACCGTTGAGATAGAACATCTCATCAGTGATTTGTTTCAGGGTTTCCATATACTCGGGATCAAAAATGTCACCGTCTTCAACCGCTACGGCAATCCGAACGAAGTTGCCCAGATTTTCCAGATCATCCCGGTGATCAAGCATGTTGACGATGTACGGATGCTCAAGCGGAATCATCCGCTCGAAACTGGCATCCGGCTGAATCTTGGCCGCGTTATAGCCAAGAAACAGTGTCAGCACGAGAAATCCGAGCAAAATCAGCGCCCGGTTATTAAAAAGCAAACGCTCAAGAAACGGTTCCGCTTTTGGCGTTGTCAGGTAATGTTCACCCCTGTCATGCATCGGGTCAGACATTAATAAGCCCTCTATCCTTTATTCTGTTGATGCCACACCAGGGCGTTATTTAAGGTTCTTGCCGCGAGAATCGGTAAATTTCACACCGTCCTCACCAACCAGCAAAAGGTTGGTGTCGGACAGCGGAACCGCCCCCATGACACTCCCCCGATCACTGCGGAAGTATGCGCGGAAGCTCTGGCCACCGTTGGCGCTCATTAAAACAGCTCCGCCGTTACCCACCAGCGTAATGCGGCCATCTTCTGTCACCAGCGCATTATTCAACGTGGTGTTGCCTTCGTTTGGAACGATGGTCCAGCTGCGCCCCAGGTCACTGGAAAAAATCGTCGTTCCGCGCAGACCGAAAGCCAATATTTCGTTGACATTTCCGGTGCCGGTAACGCCGAACAATGAACCGGAATACGGGCTTTCGCGCTTTTCCCAGGTATCGCCATTATCAACCGACACATGAATCTGACCAGCTTCTCCGACAAGCACCAGCGCACCACCGGCGACCTGATCAATGCCGTTGTAATGGAAGTTCTGCGCGTTATCGATGTACGGCGACCAATCCTGCCAGGATTCACCACCGTCTTGGGTCCTCAGGATCATGCCATAAGCGCCAACCGCAAAACCGTGCTGGTTATTTTCAAACCAAACATCGAGTAACGGGTTAACGGGCCCCACTTCCATATCGGCTTCTGCGTTCTCAAGCGCAAAAACCAAATCATCCAGCGCCCACTCAAGATCGTCTTTCTGATCTTCCGGAGCCTCTTCGATGACGTCTTCCATCTCCGCGATCTGCGCTTTTTTAGTTTCGATGGTCAACGCCGCCGCTTGTAACCCGTCAAACTGCAAGGTCCAGTTCTCGCCTGCATCCGAAGAGTGCAACAAGACACCACTGTGCCCGACCGCCCAACCATGGCTTTCGGTACCAAAATCAAGCGCCGTCAAAGTAACCGAAACCGGAACTTCAGCCTGAGTCCAGCTTTCGCCGTCGTTATCGGAATAAATAATGTGACCCCGCTCACCAACCGCAACAATACGATCACCCGTGCGGGTCACATCATTCAGCAACGACTCGGGGGCCAATTCTGTATCCCGTGCAGGAATATCAATGATATCTGTAAGCGCAGACACCGAGGGGGTTACCAAAGTCATGGAGAGGCCCAGACAGGCAGAACCCAGTGTCGCGCACTTGAACCTATTAGCCATTCAGATTGCCTTTACGTTGATTGAATCGTGAAACGGTTGCCGCAGACGCCGCAAACAAACCGGCAACACTGCGCTGCCGGTTCTGATGATACTGTTCAGATAACGGCAAGCCTGCGCCCGCCATCATCGACTTACCGCACACTGCGACGACGCAGGGAAGACGGCGAGAAATAGCGTCTGTTCGGGATATCGTCGGTGAACACGCGGGTATTCGGCTCTTCCGTATCCAAGCCAAGAACGTGATACCGGCGGGCCTGCAGATCGTGGTAAACATCGAGCACCGTCCACACACCGGGCAATTCGTAGTAGTTCTTCAGAATCCCCATAGTGACACGCCACAGGTTGCCTCGACCGTCGTATTGATCAAGCAGGGCGGTATTCCAGCTGTCTGCATCGACATAGAAACGACGCTTACCGTAAATGTGGCGCTCACCGTCTTTCAACGTTGCCTCAACCACATGCACGCGATGCAGCTCCCAGCGGGTAAGGTCCGGGTTCAGGTGAGTCATCCCCAATATTTCCGAATACGGTGTGCCCTTCTCACCAATCCGGTAGTTGTTGTAGGGGATGTAGATCTCTTTCAGACCTTCGTATTTCCAGTTGTACCGGTCCATCGCACCATTGAAGATATCGGTATCATCCGCGGTACGCAGGTTGTCGGCAGCTGCAATGGGTGAGTCGTACCCGAGGTTCGGGGCACGGCGAACACGTCGCTGTCCCGCGTTATAACCCCATCCGTTACGGGGGCTCACAATTTGGTTAAGGGTTTCATGAACCAGGATGGCACCACCCGCCAATCGCGGTGGCGACTGGGTGAACGACAAGTAGTAGAAGATCACGTTATCGAGATCTTTTTCACTGCCTTCGGGGTTATAGAAGTTAACGAACGCTTCTTGCTGCGATGTCACCAGGCCGTAATCGCCGTTGGTTTGCACTGCAACTTCACTGCTGCGACGAGTCACCGAGATGCCACGCCAGCGAGTCAGATGGTTCCAGATCACCTGCCAGGCCTTTTCTTCATTGGAACCATGCAAAATCGGGAAAGGGTAACCGCCGTAGGCGCCTTTGAGACCTTCCGCTTCACCCACAATGCGGGCATTGGTGGCATTCTTCTTGATGTTTTCCTCAACCCAGTCTGGCACCGCGTGAGTGCGGCGTGACTGATATACCGGAATTCGGAAGGTGGTCGGGTAGGTTTCCAGCATGGCCTTAACGCCATCAGACAGGTGCTCGCTGTACTGCTCCATGTTGGAGGCATTGATCTCGAAAAGAACCTGGTCGTCCGGGAAAGGGTCAATGTGATGCTGACCACTGCCCTCGTAGCCAGCCGGGGGTTCGGTCAATCCTCCGGTCCACGCCGGAATGGTTCCTGCCTCGTTACCCGCCTTAACAGACCCAAAGGGCGTGAGGTCATTACCTAAACGCGCAGCCTGACTTGATGAAACAGCAGCCGTTACCGGTGACGCAGCAAATGACAAAGCCAGCAGCCCGCCGAGCCATACATTTTTCTTGTATTTCATTGTGTAACCTTAAAGTCGTCTGAAAGCCTCTAGCGGGCCATCTTGTTATTGTCTGATACTACTCAAACTTTCTTTCAGGTTAGCCGATCGAGCAACAAAGTCTATCGACCAAAAGTGCGATTTTGTATCTGTAAGTGTCCGCCACCGTTGGCTTCACCACTACACGAAGCCAACGGTGTCTTGGTTCCATTTCCTTTGTATTAATCCGCCAAACTTTTCAGAACGACTTCATAAACGTCGCGTGAAAGTTCATCTTTATTACGCACTTGCTCCAACGCCGCCTTCATTTTCTGGCCATATTGGGGGGCAAACTTTTTCCAGCGTGTCAGCGGTGAAATCAGCCGGGCCGCAATCTGAGGATTGCTGTCATCCAACCGGCACACCTGCTCTGCCAGGAACTGATAACCACTGCCATCCGCTTTGTGGAACGCGGCCAGATTTTGGCCGGCAAACGCCCCGATCACCGAGCGAACCTTGTTCGGGTTTTTCCAATCGAACGCAGAATGCTGAAGAAGCGCCTGAATCTGTGGTAGCTGACCGGCCTGATTGCTGGCGGCCTGCACAGAGAACCACATTTCAACAACCTGTGGGTCATCACTGAACTGACGATAGAACTCCGCAAGCGCCTGTTCGCGTTCATCAACAAAGTCAGAGTTCACCAAAGCCCGTAATGCGCCCAAACGGTCGGTCATGTTATCGGTTGACCGATACTGGTCGAGCGCAAAGGCCAAGCCATCCGCATCTTTAATGTGCAGCAGCCAAGCGAGCGCCGTATTACGAAGGCTTCGATGGGCAATCGCATCCGGCGTCAGCTGGTAGTCGCCTTGAGTCTGGCTGCGCTGATAGCACGCCACCAATTCATCCCGCAGCGATTCGGCAAGATGGGTCAGCACGCGTTCACGGGCCGCATGAATTGCCGGCACATCCGCCTGATCCGCCAGCTCAACCAGATAGGCCTCTGACGGGAGCAACAGCATCTTCGCGACCAGCGCCTGATCCAGTGACGTGTCGTTCAGCAGACTTCGGTAGGCCTCGACCAATCGCGGATCAATCTCGGTGTCGTCCGATGCGGTCATCAAAGACTGAATAACATCAACGGCCAAACGCTGCCCAGCGTCCCAGCGGTTAAAGCCATCAGGATCGTGGCTCATCAGGAACAGCAACTGCTCACGGGTCCATGGGTACTGCACTCGTACCGGTGCCGAAAAATTCCGCAGCAACGAGGGTACTGGTCGCTCGGGCACGCGATGGAATTCAAAGCTGTGCTCGGCATCCGTCAACTCTAATACACGATCTACCGGCCCGTTTTGCTCTTCGGCGCTCAAATTCAACGGCAATGGCTGCCCGGCTTCATCGAGCAATCCGAGCGCAAACGGGATGTGTTGCGTTTTTTTATCCGACTGGCCCGGCGTATCCGGAATACTCTGACGAATGTTCAGACGATAGACACCGCGCTGATCGTCATAGTCATCAGAAACCGTAACCACCGGCGTACCCGCCTGCTCGTACCACAAACGGAACTGACCCAAATCGCGCCCGGACGCATCTTCCATAGCCCGCACAAAGTCATCGGTGGTCACCGCTTGGCCATCATGGCGTTCAAAGTAAAGATCACTGCCTTTACGGAACAATTCGTCACCCAACAGGTTGTGAATCATCCGCACCACTTCGGCACCCTTCTCGTAGATGGTCAGGGTGTAGAAGTTAGAAATTTCCATATAGGAAGCCGGACGAACCGGATGCGCCATAGGGCCAGCATCTTCTGCGAACTGTGCGGTGCGCAGGAGCGTGGCATCTTCGATGCGCTTAACCGTTGGCGACCCCATGTCCGCAGAGAACTGGGCATCCCGGAACACGGTAAAGCCTTCTTTCAGGCTCAACTGGAACCAATCCCGGCAAGTTACGCGGTTACCGGACCAGTTGTGGAAGTACTCATGGGCAACGATCGCCTCTATGCGCTGAAACGAGGCGTCGGTGGCCGTTTCCTGACTGGCCAGTACGCAGGACGAGTTAAAAATATTCAGCCCTTTGTTCTCCATGGCACCCATGTTGAAATCATCAACCGCCACGATCATGAAAATATCCAGATCGTATTCCCGGCCGTACACTTCTTCATCCCAACGCATGGAGCGTTTCAGGGCATCCATGGCGAAATCGCACTTAGCCGCGTTCCGAGGCTCCACATACATGCGCAAATCGATGGTTCGGCCGGAACACGTTGTGAAGGTGTCTTTCTTCTCAACCAGGTCACCCGCAACCAGCGCAAACAAGTATGCGGGCTTCGGGAACGGATCTTCCCAGGTCACATAATGACGACCATTTTCCAGTTCACCTTGGTCGATTGGATTACCGTTCGAAAGCAGAATCGGATAGGCCGATTTGTCAGCCTCTACCCGAGTACGGAAAACGGCCATCACGTCAGGGCGGTCCGGGTAGTAGGTAATGCAGCGGAACCCTTCGGCTTCGCACTGGGTGCAAAACATCCCGGAGGATTTGTACAAGCCTTCCAGGCGGGTGTTGTTCTGGGGCTCTATCCAGGTCACCACTGTCAGTTCGAACTGGGCCGGCACGTTATGAACCACCAGCTTATCGCCCTGCTCCTCGTACACATCTCCCGCCAATAACGTGCCGTCCAACGACACGGACTCCAGCTTCAGGCTGTCGCCATTCAATTCCAGAGGTGCATCAACCTGAGCACTCTCAGGATTTTTCCGCACGGTCATCGTGCTGTGAACCCGGGCACCGTCTTCAAACAGTTCGAAACGCAAATCCACGTGATCAACCAAGTACGCGGGAACCTGGTACTCGTTCAGGTAAATGGTTTGCGGCTGGTTGGTTCGCATTCATACTCTCCAAACAAAAAACATGACAGGCTCAGTCAAGAACCCGGAACCGGACTTCGTAACCGGTAAATTTTCGGATGTTGATCACCCCGGTATCCAGCATCAGGTATTGGCCTTTGATGCCTTCCAATAATCCTTCGACTTCCGGCGTTTTATCCAGATTATGGGTTTTGACTTTCGCCGGCCAGACTTGCACCGGATAACCCAAGCCAAGTGAGGCTTCGTCCACAATTCGAAGGCTGTCTTCACCGTGTTGCTGCTTCAATTCAGCAAGATCGTCTTGCACTAACGCCAATATGCGCTCGCGCTCTTCAACCAGATCCAATTCCGGCACGTCACCTTTCAGCATCGCCCGCCAATTGGTGCGATCAGCAACATGGCTCTTGCACGCGACTTCCGCCAAGCCCGCCAGGTAACGAGTAGACACACGTAACATCGGGATTGCATCGACCGCACCCTGATCGATCCAGCGCGTGGGCACCTGGGTGCTCCGGGTGATGCCAACTTTCAAACCACTTGAGTTAGCCAGATACACCACGTGCTCTACCATGCAGTTGGCTTCACCCCACTCCGGCTCGCGGCAGGTGCCTAAATGATAATGACATTTCTCAGGGCTCATGATGCAGCTGTCGCAGGCTGCCAGCTTGCGGAAACAGGGGTAACAAAAGCCTTGGTTAAAACTTTTCTTGGTCGTGCGGTCGCAGTTAATGCAGCGAATTACGCCTTCAAAATCCAACCGGAGCTTTTTGCCGGTCAGCTCGTTCATGGGGATTCGGGTATCGCCCACTGCCAAGGTGTAAGCCACCGGGTTGCCTGCCTCGGCAGGCATTTTACGAAGACGCCCGGTCACATCGATGGAGTCAGTCAAACCTTAACCTCAACAAATTGATCGGGATCGACATTGGAACTTTGTTCCTGGCGATCTTGTCGGAACTGCACAGAGGGGTCGCAAGCCGTACCGGCCTTTTCGCCTCTGTCCAGATACCCCACCCGCTCTTCTTCCGGCACATCGTGCTTGTTCTCGTAGTAGATGACTGCCTCCAGGCAAATCGCACGCTGCTCACGTGAAACGGCACGGCCATCCGGCCACTTGCCCAGTTCGATGGCCTGCTTGAGGTTGCGGTATATGGTTGGATCCAGCCGCTCAATCAATTCGTCGTAGGTCATGACCCACCTCTTGAAAAATAGGTTCGTAAAAAAATCGGCAAATCCGTTTGACAGACGCAAATGATAACGATTATTATTTTCAAACCAAATGACACTGGTCGTTTCATTTGGTCTCTCTCATCAGGAGCTAGAGAGGCTAACCGAGTGTAACCGTACTTGGCTAGAACTCTCGTTGAAAGCTCGTTAGGGCTGGTATAGTGTTCACCTGATTTAACCAGGCGTCACCGTGCCAGCCCCTTTTTTTATGTATACCCCTTTGTATACCTGGCCCCGCCTTGTAGACCTGTGCTCAAACTACCCCGGATCAATGCATGAAACGGTCACAGATCAAGCGACGGCCGCTCGCCGATACAGTTCTGGACAACCTGGAGCCTGAAAGCAAGGACTATCGCGAAAAAGACAGTCCTGGTCTGTATTTCCGGGTGAAATCCAACGGTACCAAGTCTTGGAACCTCAGATACAAACGTCCGAACGGTAAATGGGCATGGCTTGGACTGGGATCTTACCCGAATGTTTCCGGCGAGGCAGCCCGGGAAAAGGCTTACGCTCTGCAGAAGAAAGCGGCCAGCGGTGTCGACTTGAAAGAATACAGCGAGGGCAAACGCTCAAAACCGCTGTTCCGAGAGGTCGCCGAGGACTGGTACCGGCGCAAATCCGGCGATGATCTCGCACCGAAGACTCTGAGACTGATGCGGGATGCGCTGGACAATGACATCCTGCCAATTCTCGGAGACTACAAGATAGACACTGTGACGCGAGCTCAGTGCACCAAGGTCCAGTCACGCATCGAGGAACGAAAGGCGTTCGAAATAGCGAAGAAGGTCCGGAGCTGGCTGAACCAGATCTTCAAACTGGCGATCGCCCACGGCCACCGGGAATTCAACCCGGCCGGTGAACTGGGCGAGGTTGCCCGCAAGGCGCCACCGACAAAACACCACCCTTTCCTGCTGGAGCCAGAGCTCCCCGCTTTTCTGAACAGCCTGCATCGTTCCAACAGCACCTTCAATACACGAGTTGGCCTATGGTTGCTGCTGTTAACAGCGAGCCGGCCAGGTATGGTTCGTAATGCGGAGTGGTCCGAAATCGATCTGGACGAAGGGCTATGGACTATTCCAGGACCCAAGATGAAAAAGGACCTGGACATCGTCATCAGCCTACCGAGTCAACTGGTGCGATGGCTTGAGCTCTTAATGGATGTAACCGGGCACTGCCGCTGGCTATTCCCTGGAAGCAGAGACCCGCGCCAGCCGATCAGCCACACTTCATTCAACATGGCCTTGAACCTGATGGGCTATAAGGGAAAGCTGGTTGGCCATGGCGCTCGACACACCGCCTCTACCCTTCTGCGAGATCATGGCTGGCGAAAGGACTTCGTGGAACGGCAGCTGGCGCACGTCGAAGGTGGTGTCTCTGGTGTTTACAACAAGGCCGAATACCTTCGGCAACGCCGACAAATGATGCAGTGGTACGCCGATTACCTCTATGCCCTGGCTGATGGAACCGCTCTGGAGAAACAGGACGACTTCTCCGCACGCATTCTCCGCTAGTCCAGTCCCTCACCTTATCCACGCCTGAAGATAATCCCCCTTCTATTGCCTGAACTTTGTTTATAAAAGAGCGGATATTTTGAGTGATCTACGCGTGTGCGGGCGTGCGCGTTGGGCAGGCTGGCTCAGAATGTTGGGGGGCTTCGGAAAAGTGTAACAAGTGTAACAAGTGTAATATCTTATTCTATCTATTTGATTATATTAGAATTTACTTGTTACACTTTTGAAGATAAAAACGTAACGTTGTTACACTTCCTACCTGTAACAAATAGCAATTCCCTACCCTAATAAAATCAACGATGTAGCATTTCCGTTACGTTTTGTTGCACTTTAGGTGTAACAGGATTTTTCTATATATATCAGCAACCTGAAAGCCGATTTCAGGCCCTGTTACGTTGTTACACTTTTCCGAAGCCCCCTCCACTTCTCAGGATTCCCGGATCCAACAATCAACAACTTACAGGCGTGAACCTGTTGACGGTCCTTGGCCGTTGAAAAATCGCAGTACCAAGAGCCCGCAGGCGGGGAGGGGTGACCGCGAGCTTTGGGTGTGAGCACCCCTGGCGGGGGTGCGAGCGTTGACACCGGCTGCTTCGGCGGCTATTGTGCTGGGCAAGAGGCGTAGAAACCTCAGTTCTAGGCGGATACCCGCACCCGAAAGCCTTGCGGTTTTTTTGTGCCTGAAATAAGGTACATACCCTGCCAGTTTATGGCCGGGAGGACTGCTAAATAAAAGACCCGCAAGGGGAATAGGCAGTGCGGTCTCCTAGAGCCGTTTCTACCCTCCCGGTCGCCTTCTCAAGGCGAAATTTTGTGTAGAAACAAAATCTAGGGAGCGCCATCATGGCCAAGCAAACCATTGAAATTCCTACCAGTACCTACCTTTCCCTGTGCAATCGCATCGAAGATTTCAAGCGGCATCTCATGGCCCTGCGCGGTATCAGCGGCGGGCTGCACTACGCCATCAATGAAGAACAGGTTGGCGGTGACGAGCTGGAGAACCTGATCGACATGGTCGCGGATCGGCTGGACACCGAGCTGAGCACGATCAGCGACGAATTCCTGCAACTGGGTCGGGGTGCCTGATATGACTGATAATGCTAATTTTCCGATTGTTTTTGAGTTTGAAGACAGCCCGATTCGTACTGTCGACCTGGAAGGCGAGGTTTGGTTTGTTGCGTCCGACATAGCCACAGCCTTGGAATATCGCGACGCAAACCGAATCGCTCGAGGCTTGGATGATGACGAGAGACGTACCCACATTGTGGGTACGAACCGCGGTGATCGAGAGGTTACTCTGATAAATGAGTCGGGTGTTTACAGTGCAATACTTAATTCTCGGAAGCCGGAAGCCAAACGGTTCAAGAAGTGGGTGACTTCAGAAGTCCTGCCCGCGATCCGTAAGACTGGAGGGTACAACCAGGCTCAGAACGTACCTCGCCTTTCCACCCTGACCCGCAACTCACTGACCCTGCTGCAGGCGCTGAAGAAGGAAACCAACCCGGAAGCCCGCCGGTACCTGCACGATCAGTTGACCATCACCAGCCGGATGTTGGGCGTGCAGCCGCCGCCGTTAAACTCCATTGGCAGCGATGCCCCAGAGGTGCCGTCCGTGGTAGACGATTTCTGGAGTGTGTATGAGGCGTTGACCACGGGGCCGAATGCGGTGCGGCTTAACCAATCGACCCAGCCAGACCTGATCGCGGTCAGTTTGATTGAAGTGTGCCAGGAGGCGGAGAAACAGAAACTGGAACTGCCACGCCGGATGGAGCTTGCGCGGGCGTTGAAGCTGAGCCGCGACCCGCTGTTCCTGGAAGCCAGTAAGACTGTGCGAACACAGGATGGCCGCATGCTGCGTTGCTGGGTCTTCCAGACAACCGCCGCCTGAACGAAAAAAAAGACCACCCGCAGGTGGCCTAAGCTGACGCAGTCGCCGCTATTCTATCAGCTGCCGGCAACCTCCCCCAGTGTGTAAGGCCGGAACTTGATCACTTCCTTGCCAACGATGTCGTTCATCTCCAGCAGTCTCTCTTGCAGGGGCTCCAGCTCATTGGCGGCAAACACGCGGGCCGCTTTCTCTGCATCACCGAAGCCGGATGTGTTGGTGGGAATGATGCCCATCAGCTGGGGCGGTACCCGGTGGCCGGCAAGCTGGTCATCGCGGGTGGCGTTCTTGATGTTCCAGAAGTCATCTTTCGCCGCTACCTCGCTGACTGGGATTACCTGCATTCCATCCTTCTTACCGTTCGGCGCGTAGACAAACAGGTTTTTGAAGTTGCCAGGGCCCTTGCTGTCTCTCAGCGCCTGACGCAGGTTGTCGATATCATCCTGATTCTGCGCGGGATCGGTCATGTACATGATGAAGCCGGCGTGGCTGCCGTTCTGGTAGTACTTGCGCCGGAACAGGGTGGCGGACTCGTTCAGCCAGGCGGACTGCAAGGAGCCCAGGTAGTCGGGGACTCCATAGAGCTCCTGATCTATATCGGGCTCCATCAGGTGAACCACGCTGCCCTTTTCAAATTCCGTATGCTTCAGCCAGTCATGCACCCACCAGTAAGAATCCGCCTCGACACCCCGGCGGCAATACTTCGCCAGTACCGGCTTTATCTGAATGAGCCTGCCCAACCGGTTCTGAACTTGTTCGCCATAGAGGTTTCCGAACACCAGGTAATCCATGGCCATCCGCGCGAAGTCCTGGCGCGTCAGGTACTGGGTGGGCTGGAAGGTTTTCAACAGGATATTGCGCTTAACCTGCAGGGCGCTTCCGTGGTGAGCGGTGGCCCGGTAGGATTTGGCGAGCGCCGCCATGTCTACCGGAGGTTCATAGTAGTCCTGGCCCGCCATCCAGCAGCCGGTGTAAAGCATGTCGTATCGGTCCATCACTGGTACCGGATCACCGAAGGTGAATGCTTCGACGCTTTTGCTCATCAGTAAATCTCCATCATGCTGCCACCGCGTTCGGTGGGGCCTTCGAGTGGTTCGTGGGACAGCGCGTGCATCACGGCCCAGGCCAGGTCCGCGTGGCCGGTATCTTCGCTTCGCCCGGATTTGTAGGTGATCTGCCGCTGTGAATCGGTCATTGCCCGCCGGATCGCCATAAAGCTCTGGGCCATGTCGCTCCATCCGGCATCGAACTGGAGCCGTCCGCGGTCGATGATGTTCTGTGTCTTGATCACCAGACGGGCCTTTACGTCTGGCGAATAGTTGAAGCGGGTAACCGCCGGGAAGAACTTCTCCACCAGCTCGGCAACGGCTTCACCCAGCCCGGTGGTGTCCATGCCAATGAATGAAACGTTGTACCGTTTGGTGAGTTTCTTGATTTCTTCGGCCTGTTTTTCATAGTCCAGCCCGCGAAGGCGGATTTTTTCCACCACTCGATGCGGGCGGCTCGCGGATTTTGATGGGAGCACCACCACGAGCCCTGCCCCGTCGCCATCTTCACCACTGCCGGAAGGGTCATAACCAAGCCAGACTTCAAGATCACCCAGCGGCCTGTCTGCGTAGGGCTTCAGCTCCCGCCACTCGACCCAGCTGTCCACCATGCAGCGCTGAAGCTTGGCCAGGGGGAATACCGCATGGGTGTCATCCACGAACTGGCACATCAACAGGTTTGAGTACTCGTCTTCGGAGTACTCCATCTGCAGCTGGTCGATATCGAACAGGTCGCATCCGCCGGCCATGGCATCTTCCACCGTAACGATCTGGCGCCACTGGCCATCGGCGCAGGCCATGCCATTGGCCAGGGCTGCATGGGAGGTGTCCACGCTTACCCGCTTGTCTTTCGCCCGGCGCTTGTTGAACTGTTCGCCGGTCCAGAACGGGTAGGCTTCGTGGGTGATCGCGGAGGGCGTGGAAAAGTAGGTCTGGCTCCATTTCTTGTGCATGGCCATGCCGGAGGCCACCTTCCGGAACTGCTGGAAGCTCTGGATCCAGAAGTACTCATCCATGTAAAGGTCGCCATGGTAACTCTGGGCAGTCCGCACGTTAGTGCCGAGGAAATACAGCGTTGCGCCATTGGGCAGAACCAGCGGATCACCGCGCAGCTCCACGCCGGTGGTGTCCTTCACGAACTGAACGATGTACTGCCGGAAAACGTGGGCCTGGGCTTTCGATGCGCTGAGGAAGATCTTGTTCTTCCCGGTGTGGAAGGCGTCCACGATTGCTTCCCTGGCGAAGTACCAGGTGGCACCGATCTGGCGAGACTTCAGGATATTGCGGATCCGGTTGGCGAGCCCTGCCACCTTCCACTTGTGCTGGTAGTCGAACAGGGATTCTTCGAACGCCGTGGTGATTTCTTGCAGGCCTTCGTCGCCGATGTCGTTCTTTGCCTTGCGTGGTGCCTGGTTACGCTCCTGAATGTTCGGGTTCAGGTCTGATTCGCGGCCAGACTCTTGGTACTTGTGCACCCTCGCCAGCCGCTCAATCTGCCGGCCCAGAAGGTCAATTTCTTTAAAGTCCTTCCCCTCTTTTTGGTCCTTGAAGAGCAGTTGCACCATGCGGGCTTCCAGCGATGCTTCCACCCGCTGAATCGGTTCTGCGTCATCCCATTTGAACCGCTTTTTCCAGTTATGGAAGAGCTGCGGACTGATGCCAAGCTCTTCGGCAATGCGCTGCGGCCGCCATCCCATCCAGTAGAGGGTGCGGGCTTTCACAAAGTGTTCGCGGTAATCCGATTCAACAGTCTTATCCATGCGGTCAGCGTAATGGCTGCGCGCGCGGGTTCAGCGGGCGGGGTTTTGTGAGGAATAACGGGACAACTGCGGCAGGTTGGCTTCACATGCGCCAGCCACGAATCTGGGGGCACTGAGTGACATCACTGGACAAGCATCGCCCAACAGCGTGGGAGTGGCAAGATGAAAAAATGGTTCCGAGTGGCTACTGAAGGCGCCACTACCGATGGCCGGGCAATCAGCCGGGCCTGGATCGAGCAGATGGCGGCAAACTTCAACCGGGAGAAGTACGGCGCCCGGGTCTGGCTTGAGCACATGCGTGGAATGTTCGCGGACGGACCTTTCAAGGCATTCGGCGATGTAACGGCCGTGAAGGCCGAAGAAAATGCCGAAGGCAAGCTGGAACTGTTCGCGGAAATCGACCCGACAGATGACCTGGTCAAGATGACCAAGGATCGCCAGAAGATTTACACCTCCATCGAAGTGGATCCTGAATTCGCCGACTCTGGCGAAGCTTACCTGGTTGGCCTGGCGGTTACCGACTCCCCGGCATCGCTGGGCACCGAGATGTTGCAGTTCAGCAGCCAGGCAAAGAACAACCCCCTGAATACTCGAAAGCAGCGCCCGGAAAACCTCTTCTCCGAAGCCATGGAGGTTGAGCTGGACTTCACGGAAGAAGCCGGAGAAGAGAGCAGCACCGATGGCCAGCAGGCCGGGGAAACTCTGTTCAGCAAGGTCAAGGCTCTGTTCAGCAAACACAAGGATGCCAACGCTGCCCGCTTTTCCGAGTTCAAAGCAGATTTGGAAAAGACGCTGGAGCTGTTTGTCAGTGATGGCCAGCAACTGCGCAGCGCCATGGACGAAGTGCAGCACGAGTACAGCCAGCTGAAACAGGCCCACGAAGCCCTAGAGAAAAGCTTCAGCGACCTGAAAGAGGAGCTGGAAAGCACCCCGAACCCGAAATTCTCCCGCACCCCGGCCACCGGTGGCCAGGACGCAATTCTTACCGACTGCTGAGGAAGTCAGACTATGCGCAACGAATCCCGAGTACAGTTCAACAAGCTTCGTCAGCAGATCGCGAAGCTCAACGGGGTGGAGTCCGCGGCGGAAACCTTCGCTGTGGAACCTTCCGTCCAGCAGCGGCTGGAACAACGCATTCAGGAGTCCAGCGACTTTCTGCGCCGGATCAACGTGATCGGCGTTGACGAAATCAAGGGCGAGAAGATCGGCCTGGGCGTGGGATCCACCATTGCTGGCCGCACCGATGTATCCGCTAAGGACCGCACCCCGCGCGACCTGAGCGACATGGGCGCACATGGGTACGAATGCTTCCTGACCGAGTTCGACACCGCTGTACCCTATGCCAAGATCGATGCCTGGGCGAAGTTCCCTCAGTTCCAGGCCATGCTTCGTGACGCCATCGTGCGCCAACAGGCACTTGACCGGATCATGATCGGCTTCAACGGCACCAGCGCTGCCGCCGAGACCGACCGAGTGGCCAACCCGTTGCTTCAGGATGTCAACATTGGCTGGCTGGAGCACTACCGCACCACTTCCCCGGAGCGGGTAATGGATGAAGTGGTTGACGCATCCGGCAAGGTTAACGTGGGCGCTACTGGCGACTATAAGAACTTGGACGCCCTTGTGTACGACGTAGTGCACAGCATGCTGGATCCCTGGTTCCGCGAAAGCCCGGACCTGGTTGTCCTGCTGGGACGCACCCTGATGCAGGACAAGTACTTCCCGCTGATCAACCAGGACAACGCCCCGACCGAGCAGCAGGCGCTGGATCTGATTGTCAGCCAGAAGCGCCTTGGCGGCCTGCCTGGCATGCAGGTTCCGTTCATTCCGGATGGCACCATGATGATCACCACTCTGGACAACCTGTCCATCTACTACCAGAACGGCGGCCGCCGCCGTCACATCATGGACAACCCCAAGCGTAACCGCATCGAAAACTACGAATCCTCCAACGAGGCCTACGTAGTCGAAGACTTCGGTGCCGGCGCGGTGGTTGAGAACATCACACTGGTGTAAAGGAGGCGTAATGGCCAGTCCAGCCAAGAAACGCTTCGAAGAAGCTCGTGCCGCCCGCGAGGCGGCACAGGCCGAAGCACAGGAAAAAGCCCGCAAAGAACATGAAGCGCGGCAGCAAAAGGCAGCCGAGCGACGCAACCAGGTGGTGCAGGGTCCGAGCTCAGCTGAAGAGCCAGCGGTGCGGACCATGAGCCCGGCTGAAAAGCGTTTTCAGGCCAAGCAAGCTGCCAAGGATGCGGCTGCCGCCACGCCATCGCGCCCCACCGGCGACTCTTACAATCTGCACAAAGCGGCCATCATTGAAGACAGCCGTCGCCTGCACGATATCGAGAGCATCGAGCGCAAGATTGAAGCCAAACGCGAGATGTTGCCCAACTACGAAGGCTACGTGGCAGGTGTACTGGAAGCAGGAACCGGTCAGCAGGATGACGTGCTCATGACGCTGATGGTCTGGTACCTGGACGTAGGCGACCTGAAAACCGGCCTTGATATTGCCGATTACGCGGTCAAGCACGGCCTGGAAACCCCGGACCGGTACCAGCGTAAAACCGCCAACCTGGTGGCCGAGGAAGTGGCCGACTTCGCCCTGAAACTGGACGAAGACGCGGAGGATAAGGAAGAAATCCGGGAGCAAGTGCTGCGGACGGTGGACTACTTTGCCGATGCTGATATGCACGACCAGGTGAAGGCTAAGCTTTACAAGGCACTGGGCAACCTGGACCAGGCCACGGGCCGGCCCGAGAGTGCCATTGCCGCGTTTGAGCGGGCCCTGGATCTGAATGATCGCGTAGGCGTGAAAAAGGACATCGAGCGCCTGAAAAAAGAGCTGAAGAATTCCGGCGAGTAGCCGGACCCGAGTCGTACCACGACGCCAGGCGGCACGGGGCCCTGAGCCAAGGCTGCGCCGGAAGCTCTACGGCCCCGTCCACCGCCTTCACCCGGAGGCACCATGAGCCTGATTGCAGCCGGTGGTTCCACCGAGCCAGTAACCATCACCAACGCGCCATTTTTCCCGGATCTTCAGCTGATGGAGTTCCGAGAATCTATGCGCCTGGACGGCACCGTTACCGATGAGCGCGCCGTCCACGCCCTGGAATCAGCCATGTTCGATGTTAACCGCTCACTTGCCGATTTCATGGTTTCGAGTAAAGAGCAGGGCTTTGACAGCCTGGAGGATGTTCCGGATTCAGAATGGCAGCCCATGGGAACCAAGGTTCGCCTGTACCTCCGCGCCACCTGGTGCCTGGCAAAAGCCAACCTCATCGAGCGGTACCGGGATTATGATGCCACCCGCTCTGCTCACGACCGTGCAGATGCCATGGACATCACGGGGGATGATCTTCGCCGTGACGCTTCCTGGGCGATTTCCGATATCCGGGGAGCCCATCGAACCACCGTGGAGCTGATCTGATGCGAGAAGTCAGAGCCTTGCAGGGCGACACCGTGGACCGGATCTGTCACCGCGTGTACGGCCAGACCGCCGGCATCACCGAGGCAGTCTATGAAGCCAACCCGGGCCTGGCCGAAAAAGGCCCGGTCATACCCATGGGCACTCTGGTGAGGCTGCCAGAGGCGACCACTCAACCGACAAAAGCGACCGTCCAGTTGTGGAATTAGGGAGACGGCATGCCGCCAGAAAAGGCTGAAACCATGCAACTGCAAGAGATGGTCGCCCTTGATTGGGCGGCAAGGCTCAGACACCTGGAAGACCTGCACCCGCGGGTGAACTCGCTGGAAAGCGCCGTGGCGGGTCTGCACAAAGACCTGCAGAACCTGGCGGAGGATCAGAAGGAAAACCACAAGGAAATACAGCAGTCCTTGAAGGATTACCTGGAGCACAGCCAGGAGCGAATGGACAAGGGTGAATCGGCGATGCAAGGCGCAATTAACCGCCTGGACAACAACGTCACCGGGCTGGCCCGGAAGGTCTGGTTCTTCGCCGGCGCGGTCTGGGTTCTCTTAGGTGCCGCCGGAATTGCCTTCGCAATGCGAAAAGAGTTGTTTAGCGCCGCCGCAGCGATGATAGGAGCAACGCCATGATGATCAGAATCGGAGACGTGGGCCAGCAAGTTTCAGCGCTGCAGGCCAAGCTCAACAATGCCGGCGCCAACCTTGAAGTGGATGGATGGTTCGGCGAAGCAACCGAGAAAGCCGTTGTCCGATTTCAGCGCCAGCAGGGCCTTATGGTCGACGGCATCGCGGGCCCCGCCACCCTGGCGCGCCTGGAACCGTCGGGTACCGAAGGTGCCAGCAAATCCCTTGCCGAAAAGGACATTAAGGCCGCAGCCCGAAAGCTTGCGGTTCAGGTGGCCGCCATCAAGGCGGTAACGGAAGTGGAGAGCCGGGAATCCGGTTTCTTGCCCTCCGGCCGGCCAGTCATTCTGTTTGAGCGCCACGTTATGTACCGGCAGCTGCCAGCCGCAACCCGGGATCAGGCCGCCGAGAACTTCCCGGCCCTGGTCAACCGAAAGCCCGGCGGTTATGTGGGCGGGGAATCCGAGTGGCGCCGCCTGCAGCGGGCGTGCGCAATCGACAGAAACAGCGCCATCGAGTCTGCCAGCTGGGGCCTATTTCAGATCATGGGCTTTCACTGGCAGGCATTGGGCTATGCTTCTGCCGCCGATTTCTCGGAAGCCATGCACCAAAATGAAGGCGAACACCTGGAAGCGTTCGTTCGGTTTATCAAGCAAGACAGCCGCTTGCACAAGGCGCTGAAGGCCAGAGACTGGCAGGCCTTTGCCGAGCGCTACAACGGCCCAGCCTACGCTCGCAACCAGTACGACACCCGCATGGCCGCAGCCTACGACCGGCACCGCCGGCTGGGGCGTGCCGCATGAAGCTCACACCCGAACAGCTGGATGCCTGGCGCGCAGTGCCCAGGCTTCTTGTACTCCTTTATGGCTGGCTCTGCTTCGACACCCATCAGTGGTACACATCCCTGGCTGACCCAACCACCCCGCAGCAGCTGTACGCCAGCGTGATCTGGACAGCAGCGGCCGCGTGGTTTGGCTTCTACGTAAACAGCGGGAGAAGGCAGGAATGAAGGTCTACCTGGTAATCGGCCTGGTGGTTTCGGCCTTGATCGGCGCCCTCTGGTACAGCATTGAACGCAACCTTGAAACCAGCAGCCAGCTGGCTACCGCGTCAGGTGCTCTGGATCAGCAAAAGCAGGAGGCCGAAAAGGCCAAAACGCAGCTCATCGAGATGAAAGCCGAGAGAGACCGGCTGGTTGATCGCCTGGACCGGATCCGCGTTACCGAATCCGGCCTCAAGTCTGCCCTTGAGTTGGAGCGGGTCAAACGAGCCCGACTGGAGAAAGAGAATGAAGCCTATCGCAACTGGTCTCGCACTGACCTGCCTGATGCTGTTATCCGCATGCTCCGGGCAGGTCCGATACGTGCAGACGACAGACTACCTGGTGTGCGGGAACGTGAAGGCCCTGGCAGTGGAAGAGCGGCATCCGAGCCGGCAGGCAGCAGCGAAGAACGGCGACCTGCTGGACCTGATTGATCAGTACGACATCAAGCTGACCACCCAGAACCGGCGCATGACAGAGATCCGCGCTGAAATCGACAGCTGCACCCAACAGGCCGGGGACATGAGCGAGACGGAAAAGCCATGAAGAAACTGACAGACTTGCGGGCCCACCTGCTCGCCAATGTGCCAAACCTGAAGCGCAACCCGGACAAGCTGCTGACATTCATCGAAGACGGCAGCATCGAATTCTGGGAAGGTCCCAACCTCAGCCACCTGTATGCGTTCCCCGTTCAGCTGATCATCACAGACTACTCCGGACCGGTGGATGACATCATCCTTCCGGTTCTTTCATGGCTGAAAATCAGGGAGCCGGGCCACGACCCGAAAAACACTCTCAGGTTCGAAGCGGAGCTGCTGAAAAACAACAGCTACGACATCGCCATCACCGTTCAGGTTACCGAGCGGGTCATTGTTAAGGCCACGGATGCCGGCCTGGACGTTGAGCACATTCTGCCCGAGCCACCCATGGAAATGGATGCCACTGAGTGGCAGATCATCATGGATCTTCACGGCCTGGAGGAGGATGTAGACTTTGACGACTGACGATATCGAAGCGCTCTCCGGATGGGCTGAGCCATTGCTCCGGAAAATGGCGCCCACTGAGCGCCGTAATCTCATGAAATCGATATCCCGCGAGCTCCGGAAATCCAATCAGGCGCGGATGAAGAAACAGGAAGGCCCGGACGGGGACCGTTGGGAGCCAAGAAAGCCCCGGAAATTCAAAGGAAAATCCGGGGGAATTCGGAAGAAGGCCATGTTTACCAAGCTGAGGACGGCGAAATACCTGAAGGTTCGCACGGATCCGGACACGGCCTGCCTTTCCTTCGGCGGCATCGCCGGGCGGATCGCCCGCACTCACCATTACGGCCTACGGGCCAAAGTTGACCGCGACGGCCCCACCTACGACTACCCGGAACGCCGCCTGCTCGGCACCAGCCGCGAAGACCTGGAGATGATTGCCGAAAAGATCCTGGAGCACGTTACTCCGTAGCGGTTCATTTTGTGACGCAAGGCGCTACAACGCGCCAAACTTCCCGTTGTGATAGCCGGCCCTACAAACTGGGGGCATGGACAGGATCACTGAAGCATTCCGGCTAATCAACAACATCGTGCGCATCGGCACCATTGCCGAAGTGGACGTGTCCCGGGCCCGTGCCCGCGTGAAGGCTGGCGACAACCTGACAGGATGGAGACCGTGGGCATCAGCCCGAACCGGCACCACTATAGACTGGGACCCTCCCACCGTGGGTGAACAGGTTGTGCTGTTCTCGCCTGCCGGCGACCTGGCCCAGTCGATCATCTTTACCGGGCTTTACGCCGGTAATGCACCCAAAGACAGCGCAGATATTTACCACCGCCAGTTCCCGGATGGATCGCGGATCACTTACGACCACCAGAAGAAGCTCCTGGACGTGCACCTGTCCGGAGAGGCCACCATCAACGTCACTGGCGATGCCACCCTGAACATTGGCGGCAACGCAAAAGCAGCGGTAGGCGGGAACTGCGACCTGGACGTGACCAAGGTCTGCAAGGTCAACGCCCAGATGATCCACCACAACGGTGGTAAAGGCGTTGTCACCCAGGGGCATATCTGCCACTTCACCGGAAACCCACACGGCGACGGTTCCAGCACCGTTACGGCAGGGAAATAGCCATGGCACTGAGCAAAGACCAACTCAAAGGCCGGATTGTCAGTGAGATGCAGGCGATGGGCGCAACCGCCACCGGCAAGCACAGCTGGGTAGAGCGTATGGCAGAAGCCATCGCCAGCGCCGTGGTGGATGAGATTCAGCAGAACGCACAAGTTCCGGTAACCGGCGGCTCCTCCGCCGGAAATTACAAGGTGACCTGATGGGGATGAACTCAGCCAATGGGCGAGCGCTAACCGGCAATGACCACATCCGGCAAAGCCTGACTGACATACTGGCCACCCCGCTGGGGGCCCGGGTCATGCGCCGTGACTATGGGTCGCTCATCCCGGAGCTAATCGACCAGCCGCTGAACAACGCCAACCTGCTGAGATTATACAGCGCCGCAGTGGTGGCCATCGCCCAGTGGGAGCCCAGGGTAAAGATCAACCGGGTAACGCGCTCCCTCAGCAGTGCCGGCCAGGCCACTCTGTCCATTGAGGCCACCAGAGCCGCAGACGGATCACAGCAACGCTTTGACGTACCAATCGGGGCCGCGTAATGCCTAGTCAGATTGATCTATCAAGACTGCCAGCGCCTGAAATCATCGAGTCTCTGAACTTCGAGCAGCTGCTGACTGAAATCCGTGCCGACTTCCTGCAGCGCCATCCCCAGGCAGCGGAAACCATCGACCTTGAAAGCGAGCCGGTGACCAAGCTGCTGGAGTCCGCGGCCTACTTCGCCCTGAACAAGCGGCAGCAGTTCCAGGAGGATGCCCGTTCATTGCTGCTGGCCTACGCCTCCGGAAGCACGCTGGACCACATCGGCATCACCTACTACGACACGGAGCGGCTAACGCTACACCCGGCAGACCCGAGCGCCAACCCGCCCGTGGAAGCGGTGATGGAGTCAGACCAGGACTATAAACGCCGGATCATGCTGGCCATGGATGCACCCTCCACCGCCGGATCCGAAAACGGTTACCGGTACCACGCCTTGAGCGCACACGAAGACGTGAAAGACGTTACCGCGATCAACCGATATGCCGGAATCGTGCAGGTAACCGTGCTGTCCCGGCAGGGATCGGGCCAGGCTTCGCCGGAACTTATTAACACGGTTCAGGCAGCTACCAGCGCAGAACGTGCACGCCCTCTGAATGACCAGGTGCAGGTCCAGTCAGCAACCATCCGGGCTTACACAGTGAAAGCCGCGCTTGAGCTCCGCAGCGGGCCAGATCCCGTGGTTGTCCAGCAAGAGGCAGCCCGGGCGGCCCGGGATTACACCGAGAGCCGGCACGCCCTGGGCGAAGACATCGTCAAGGACGCTCTGGCTGCCGCCATGTACGTGCAGGGCGTGAAGCGAGTCACCCTCACCAGCCCGGCTCAAGACATCGAGTGCTCAGATGTTGAGGCGCCCTGGTGTGAAAGCGTAGAGGTAAGCATCAATGAGTAGCCACCTGCTGCCGCCCAACAGCACCGAGCTTGAACGGGACCTGGAATCCACATTCCGGGCTGCCCTTCTGATCGATGTGCCGGTGGCCGACCTGTGGCATCCCTATCAGTGCCCCGCTGCATTCCTTCCGTGGCTGGCCTATGCCGTTGGCGTGGAAGAGTGGAGCTCAGACTGGCCCGAGCAAGTAAAACGGGACGTGATCGCCGCAACACCGGACATCCGCCGCCACCGGGGCACCGTGTGGGCCGTGCGTGAAGCCCTCCGGTCTGCCGGCTACGCCGATGCCCACATTGAAGAAGGCCTGCCGCACCTTAGGTACGACGGAACCGAGGTGCACAACGGCGAAGACGACTACTCCGGCGGGTCACGGTGGGCCCAGTTCCGGGTGGTTGCAGATATCGGCGAGAACCAGGGCGTTGGCGGCCTTGAGCGTGAGCGCCTTGTCAGGCTGATCAGCCGGGCAAAGCCTGTTCGCTCCGTGCTCCGCGAAGTGGCTTACCAGGCATCCGTGGATGACGCGCTCGAAATGGCCGACGAGCACGCCATCACCGCAATCCAGACCATCGAAGAGGTGCGCCCGGCCGGGCTTCGTTATGACGGCAGCATCAGCCACAACCAGGCAGAAAAGCTGCCAAGGGCTTCGACTCACTATAGCGGAGCGCTGGCCTACAACGGCTACGCAGCCCATGACGGACTGATGCCGCACCACGAATGGCAGGTAACCGGGAAGCGGCACGACAACCAGTGGGAAGAATCCGACCTGGCACTCCGGTACTACGCCTCAGACGTGCAGCAGGCTGAAGGGCTTTATGCGGGGTCTGGCAGCCATGACGGCAGCTTGAGACACGGCGGCCAGCAGCCCTCCGCCCTCGATGCCGGCATTGTCACCGTCATCGAACGCCGAAAGCACAACGGCCGCCTGGCCTACGCAGGCTCCAGCCGCTACGCGGGCACCACCCACAACGCCATGAACATTTGACCCGGGGGAACCATGGACATCAAAGAATCAATACAGCTCAGCGGCACACTGGAAGTGGCGGTCATCCGGGCATCGGACGGCCTGCTGGTTGACTGGTGGAAGGACGAAAACCTGATTGTCAACGGTGCCAGGGAAATGCTGGCCCGCCTGATCGCTGGCGATGGCGCGGGCGACTCAGTCACCAGCATCGGCTTCGGTACCGGATCCGCGCCGGCATCACCCAACGACACTGGCCTGACAGCCGCCCACTGGCGGCCTATCTCGGGGCACGAATACCCAACCCCAGGGAAAGTGCGATTCAGCTTTGCCCTAAGCACCACCGAGGCCAACGGCCTCACCATCCGGGAGTTTGGGCTGAGAACATCCTCCGGCGAGCTGTTCAGCCGGAAAGTGAGGGGCGGTATCGAGAAAAACAGCGATATCAGCCTGGAAGGCACCTGGACCATCACGTTTTAAGCGAGGTAAATCATGTCAAACCTGACCCTCACCCCGGCGTGGGTGAATGGCATCTATCAGATTGAGCCGGAAGACCCCGTTGTAGGTGGTCCGGACGGCATCAGCAACATCCAGGCAAAGCAGCTGGGCAGCCGGACAGAGTGGCTAAAAGAGCAGCTGGCTGCCGCGCAACAGGACCTTGAGGCCGTAGGCACCGATGGCCAGAACGCTCTTTGGGCCGCAGTAGAGCGCGCGGTTGCAGAGGTCGGGCTGCTGACCAAGGAAATGAACCGTCAGCAAACCGTCCGCCACCAGGAGGGCGAGTTCGTGCTGGTGAATCGCGGCGTGAAGAACGGCTGCGGCCTTACCAGATCCGCCACGGCAAACCGCAACCTGAGCATCGCCTCTGGTGTGTGTTTCATGCACGGCCGGGAAATGCCAGTCAACGCTGAGGACAACGCAGCCAGCGTGCCCAGTAACTCCAGTGCAGAATCGGCAACCGCTGAGGCCTACTTGGCCATCATCAACGGCAGCGTGCGCCTGGGTGTCACCAACCTGAACGAAAGCGCCCCGGACGATGCGCTGGTGCTTGCTCAGCTTTCCGTCCCAGCCGGAAGCACAGGAACCACAGCCCCGGAACTGGAAGACGTAACGATCACCAATGTAGCCCGCACAGAACCAGAGTGGCCCTCTGTTCACACGTCGCCCGCCTTCAAACAGCAAGACTTTGATCGGGTTATGGGGGCCAGTAACTACCACCTGTCCCTAGACATCGTGGACTACCTGGGCGGCGAAAAACCAACGCTTCAGCACGAAGCACAAGATCGGGCCAGCAACACCTTCCGGGTGCATCTCGGTGGCTCGGCAGATTCTGTCCGCGTCCGCTTTGTGGCGCACCTGATGAAACAGTAAGGAGCAAAGCATGAGAATCATCACGCGCGGCCCTGGGCCGCACCCGGATGTCTCGGTTTCCGGCAAGCTGGTCACTATCGGCGGGGAGCCCTACGACACCGAAGCCAGGCAGAAAGCGTTTGAACAGCTGATTGACCTTCGCCAGGCATCGAATGGCGACATCAAGGAGGCCAGCACAGGCTTCCAGGTGGCATCGATCCAGATCCCGCCGTACCGCACCGAAGAAGTGGATACCGGTGAAGTCGATGACGAGGGCAACCCGGTTATCGAGCTGCAGCGGGTACCGCTGGACCCTGACCAGGTGGTGATCACCCTCTGGACCATTCAACGATAAGGAGTAGACGCGATGTCTATCATCTTCAGCCCAGACAGCCTGCGCCAGCAGGTTGAAGCCGCCACCGGCGGGCACATCACAGTCCTGTATGACGACAAAGGTTACCCATCGTTCATGCGGGTTATCCCGAAGTTCCGCTACGAAGACCTGGGACTGGATTCGGTGCTCGGTACCGGCGTGGCCACCGCTTTCCTGGTCAACGGCCAGGAGAAGTCCGAGATCTTCGTGAGCCAGTACCAGGCATCACTCCATGATGGCCGCGCAGTTGGGCTGCCGGGTAAAGACCCGAAGACCTACATCAACTACGATGCAGCCAAAGCGGCCTGTGAAGACAAGGGCCCGGGCTGGCACCTGATGAGCATGCACGAATGGGCCGCCATCGCCCTGTGGTGCAAGGTGAACGGGTTTACGCCACGGGGTAACACTGATTACGGCCGCGCTCACGACGCGAAACACGAGACCGCCGTAGTCACCGGGTCCGGTGGCCGCACAGCGACCGGCGGCGGCCCGGCCAGCTGGCGACATGACGGCAGCGCTGCCGGAATCGCAGACCTGGTCGGTAACGTGTGGGAATGGCAGGACCAGTTCAAGATCGTAGACGGTGAGATCTTCTGCACCACCGACAACGATTACACCGCAGACGAGGCCAACTGGCAGTCCGCCGGCCACTTCCTGACAAACGTGGCAGGCACGCTGACCCTGGCGAACGCCCAGGGCACCCCGGAAGACGCGGGCATCTACAGCGAATGGAATGCACTGGCCAAGGCGGAAGGCTACACGGAAGGCGACTTGATGAAGCGGCTTATGGTAAGCCCGCAGACCGAGACCGAGGCTCAGGGGCGTATCTACGCGAACACGTCAGGCGAGCGCCTTCCGTATCGTGGCGGCAACTGGGCCGACGGCTCCAATGCCGGCCTGGCCGCGCTCGGCTTGTACTACCCGCGGTCGTACTCGAGCGCGTACGTCGGATTCCGGCCCGCTTTTGCCGGCTGAACTCTGAACCTTGCAACCTGACAGGGCGCACGATAGTGCGCCCTTATTAATCTGGACAGCCATGCACAACCTGAAAATTGCCCAGAAACTGGAAGACATGGAGCTTTACGGGCGCGCAGCGCTCCGGCACTTTCCGAAGGCCGAAAAGCATGTCTCCAGCGCAGAGATCCGTCAGATCATGACGGAGCTGATGCGCCTCACCCTCAAGGCCTCCCGGCAGCACCACAAGAAAGCGGTGCTCGGTGCGCTGTCCGTCGAACTGGACGTAATGCACCACCGGATCCGGGTCGCCATGAAAGAAGGCCACCTGCCCATGAAGAAGTACGAAGTGTGGAGCCGGCACCTGGATGAGGTTGGGCGAATGGTTGGTGGCTGGATCAGGAGTATAAAGGGTTAGCCACACAGCGCCTTCCGTATCGTGGCGGCAACTGGAACAACGGCTCCAATGCCGGCCTGGCCGCGCTCAACTTGAACAACCCGCGGTCGAACTCGAACACGAACATCGGTTTCCGGCCCGCTCTTGAGGTAAGCCCGAAGCTGCAAGGCCAAGGCTTTGCAGACAGCGCACCTTCAAAAGGGTGGCTAATCCCCGGCCAAGCGCCGAAACATGAACAGGTGCCGGTAGTGTAGTAGCCCAGGCAAGGCTCTTCCGGCACCGCCATTGCCAAGGACCCCCGCATGAAAACCTACGACAACCTCTACCCCAAGATTTACGATTTCGAGAGCCTGTACAACGCCTACCTGAAAGCCCGCAAAGGCAAGCGCCACCACGCCGAAGTGCTGAAATTCGAAAACAACCTGGAGGGCGAGCTCATCCAGCTGCAAAACGAATTAATCTGGGGTCAATACCGTACCGGCCAGTACCGCGAATTCTACGTGCACGAGCCAAAGACCCGCCTGGTGGCCGCCCTGCCCTTCCGAGATCGCGTGCTGCAGCACAGCCTGGTGGCTGCTATCGAGCCCATCTGGGAAAGCCGGTTCATTCACCACAGCTACGCCTGCCGCCCGGGCAGAGGCATGCACTCCGGAGCCCTGCAGGCCCAGAAGTGGCTCAGGCAGGTGGAGCGCAACCACGGCCGCGCCTATGTCCTGAAGGCCGATGTGCGCAAGTACTTTCCGTCGATCAACCACGACATCATACTGAAACTGCTGTCCCGCCGGATTGCCTGCCACCGCACGATGGAATTACTTGAGGAGATCATCCGCTCCTGGAGCCCGGGCCTGCCCATCGGCAACCTGACCAGCCAGCTCTCCGCCAACGTCTACCTGCATGAGCTGGACCAGCACGTAAAGCAAGACCTGCGCGAACGCCACTACATGCGCTATATGGATGACTGGATCATCGTGCACCACGACAAGCAGCACCTGCACCGCCTACGCCGCCACCTGGAGCAGTGGCTGGGTGAGAACCTGGCACTAGAGCTGAATGGCAAAACCCAGGTATTCCCGGTGGGTACCAGGAACGGACGCGCCCTGGACTTTCTCGGCTACCGCATGTGGACAACGCACAGAAGGCTACGCAACGGCAGCGTGCGCAGAATGAAAGCCAGGCTAAAAGTCATGCAGCGGGAGTATGCCGAAGGGAAAATAGGCCCGGAGGAAATCCGCAACCGGATCAACTCCTGGGTCGGGCATGCCAAGTTCGCAGACACCTACCGGATCCGCGCCATGCTCCTGGCTGGAGCCAGCTTCACCCGCGCCGGAACTTGTGCGAATGACTCAGACAATAACGAGCGGTGGCAGCACACTGCCTAGAGTTCATCATGGCACTTATACCCCGGCAAAACCACACCAGGAGGCGCCATGCCAGACCAATATCACCACGGGGTCCGAGTGCTCGAAATCAACGAAGGCACCCGGACTATCCGTACCGTTGCAACCGCCATCATCGGCCTGGTGGCTACCGCCCCGGAAGCATCCGCCGGCGTAAAGGCTGAAGCCACCCTTCGCACCATTGCCGAGAACGGCGACATCGTCTACACCGCCATCGATGCCGGCACGCAAGGCAACCAGATTCGCGTGCGCTACGTGGACCCAGACACCGCATCTGCCACCCTGGAAGTCACCGTATCCGGCAACGACATCACCGTAAGCCTGGCGACAGACACCGAAGCGGCTGTCACAAGCACCGCCCAGGACATCGTAACCGCCGTTAACGGCAGCGCTGAAGCTTCCGCCCTGGTGTCCGCCGCCCTCGATGCCGGAAACACAGGCGCAGGCACCGCCAACATCATCGGCTTCACCGACCTGAGCGGTGGCGAGAATGAAGCATTCCCGCTGAACACCCCGGTATTGGTCACCAACATCCTGGATGCCATTGGCGATGCAGGCACCGCCGGAACCCTGCCAGCGGCACTGGATGCCATTGCCGACCAGGCAACCGCCCCGGTGGTAGTGGTGCGCGTGGAAGAAGCCGCCACCGACAACGAAACCGAAGCCAACGTCATCGGCACAGTCACCCCGGAAGGCAAGAAAACCGGCCTGAAGGCCCTGCTGGCTGCTGAACAGAACCTGGGTGTTAAGCCTCGCATCATCGGCGTTCCCGGCCTCGACACCGAGAACGTCACCGCCGAAGCGGTCAGCATTGCCCAGAAGCTGCGGGCCTTCGTGTACGCCAGCTGCTACGGCTGCGCCACCATCGAAGAAGCCATCATGTACCGTAACGGCTTCGGGGCGCGGGAGCTGATGCTTATCTGGCCCGATTTCGTCTCATTCAACGTGAACACGGCAACCACCGGCACCGCCCATGCTGTGGCCCGGGCCATGGGTATGCGCGCCAAGATCGACCAGCAGGTGGGCTGGCACAAAACCCTGTCAAACGTGGCCGTGAACGGCGTTACCGGCATCAACAAAGACGTGCACTGGGATCTGCAAGACCCCAACACCGATGCCGGCCTGCTCAACGCCAACGAAGTCACCACCCTGATCCAGCGTGACGGCTTCCGCTTCTGGGGCTCTCGCACCTGCAGCGCGGATCCGCTGTTCCAGTTCGAGAACTACACCCGCACCGCGCAGATCCTGGCAGACACCATCGCCGAAGCGCACCTGTGGGCCGTCGACAAGCCCATGCACCCATCCCTGGCCAAAGACATCCTGGAAGGCATCAACGCCAAGTTCCGCGAACTCAAAGCGCTGGGCCTGCTGATCGATGCCAACGCATGGTTTGATGACCAGGCCAACACCAAGGACACCCTCAAAGCGGGCAAGCTCTACATCGACTACGACTACACCCCAGTGCCCCCGCTGGAAAACCTCCTGCTGCGCCAGCGCATCACCGACCGCTACCTGGTCGACTTCGCGGCCCGCGTGAACTCATAAGGAGCACTGACCCATGGCACTACCCAAGAAGCTCAAGCACTTCAACCTGTTCGGCAACGGTGACAACTGGCAGGGGCAGATTTCCTCCCTCACCCTGCCGCCCATGGTGCGCCAGATGGAAGAGTATCGCGGCGGCGGCATGAACGCCCCGGTCGATATCGACATGGGCATGGAAAAGATGGAGTTCAGCTGGACCCCGGCAGGCCTCATCCCCGAACTGTTCGACAACTTCGGCACCAGCCGCCTGGACAGCGACATGCTCCGCTTTGCCGGCAGCTACCAGCGCGACGACACCGGCGACACCGTACCGGTGGAAATCGTAGTCCGTGGCCGCCACCGCGAGATCAATATGGGCGATGCCGAAGCCGGCAGCGACAACACCCAGAGCATCACCACCACGCTCAGCTACTACAAGCTCACCATCGCCGGTGAAGACGTTGTGGAAATTGACGTACCCAACATGATCGAGCGCGTGCGCGGCACGGATCGCCTGGAAGAGCACCGCCAGAACATCGGCCTGTAAGGAGCCAGTAACCCATGAGCAAAAACGAAACCACCACCGTTGCCCTGGACACCCCCATCCAGCGCGACGGCGAGAAGATCGAAAGCATCACCCTGCGCAAGCCCATGTCGGGCGAGCTGCGGGGCCTGAGCCTGGCTGAAGTGCTGAACCTCGATGTAGACAGCATCACCAAGCTGGTACCGCGCATCAGCACTCCCACGCTCACCGAGCACGAAGTCCGCAACATGGACCCGGCAGACCTGGTGGAAACCGGCAAGGAGATCGCCAGTTTTTTGCTACAGAAGCGGCACAAGGGCTGATCCCGCGCCGCGTAGACGATGCCATGGCTGATGTGGCCGCCATATTCCACTGGCGGCCCTCAGACATGGATGCAATGCCCCTCTCAGAACTCATGGAATGGCGTGAACACGCCCGCAAGCGCAGCCAGCCGGAGGAATGATGTCAAAGAGCCTGGACCTGAAGGTCATACTGGCCGCCCGGGACAAAATCACCGGCCCACTGAAGAAGATCAACGCTACCTCCTCCGGTACCGCCAGGGCGCTCAAGCAGGCCCAGGCGGAAACCAAACAACTGAAGACCGCCCAGCGGGACATCTCTTCCTTCCGAAAAATGGACAAGGCCCTGAAAGAGAATTCAGCGGCCCTGAATGCCTCTCAGGAACGTGTGCGCCAGCTGGGCCACGCACTGAAGACCACCAAAGGCCCGACCACAAAGCTCCGAAACGAGTACAACAAGGCCCGCAAGGACGTGGAGAAGTTTACTCAGAAGGGGCAGGAACAGAGAAAGGAGCTGAACCAGGTCCGCAAGCGACTGAAGGAAGCCAGCATAAATACCCGCAACCTGGCCGATGAGGAGCGCCGGCTGGATGAGCGGATGAAGGTGGTTAACGAGCGGATCCAGCGACAGAAGAAGCACCTCAACCAGCTCGGCAAGGCTGACATTTCCGGCAAGTTCGGCAACATGACCAGCGAGGTCAGCCGCTTTGGACGCAAAGCTCTAATGGTCACCGGCGGCGCGGCGGCGGGCATATTCGGGGTGGCCAACTCAACTGCATCTCTGGGCGATGAAGTAGCCAAGACAGGCGACAAAATCGGTATTGCTTTGGGCCCGTTCCAGGAACTCCGCTATGCAGCTGAGCGCTCTGGCGTGCCTATCCAGAAATTTGATTCCAGCCTTGAGCGCTTCGTAAAACGAATGGGGGAGGCGACTCAGGGCACTGGCGCAGCCAGAAAAGCCTATGACGAGCTGGGGCTGTCTGCTGAAGACCTGTCAAAGATGACACCTGAAGATAGTCTGGCCGTGGTTGCAGATCGCCTCAGTTCCGTAGAAAACCAGTCCCAGCGTGTGGCCCTGGCTGCCCAGCTCTTTGGCCGTGAAGGCGTGGCCATGGTCAACATGATGAAAGACGGCAGTGCCGGGCTTCAGGCGCTGCGCAGAGATGCCAGAGCGACCGGTTACGTGCTGAGCGAGAAGGCTGCACGGGATGCCGAAACCTTCAAGGATGCCATGTTGGATGCCCAGCTTGGCATGGCGGGCATGAAGAACACCATTGGCGCAGAGCTGATGCCGGCAGTGACGGATCTGATGGGCGAGCTCTCATCCTGGATGAGCGAGAACCGGGACCGGGTAAAGGCGTTTTCCAGAGAATTCGGCCAGCGGTTAAAACAAGCCATCCCCGTTATCCGAGACATTGCTGTAGGGGTATGGAGCGCTGTTCGCGCCATAGGATCAGCCACGGCAAGTGTGGCTGGCCTGGTGGGCGGCTTTGACAATCTGGCCGTAATTATGGCCGCCGTATTCGCCATGAAGCCGGTCCTGGCCATTCTGGCTTTCGGCAAATCTCTATTCATCGCAGGCAAAGCCCTGGCAGGGTTCGCTGGGGCTTTCCCTATCGTGCAGGCTGCGCTACTCAAAACCACTCTGCTCACGAAGGGGTTGTGGTTCGGCGTTAAGGCATTCATACCCAAAGCGGCTGCTGCTATCTTCGCCTTCAGTAAAGGCGTAGTAGCCGCATCTGCAGTAGCAGGCAAAGCGTTGTGGGCCTTTACTGCCGGGCTGGCGAAGATGGGTGTGGCTCTGCTCACAAACCCTATCGTGTTAATCATAACTGGCGTGGCTGCCGCCATTGCCGGTGCAGCCTATCTGATCTACAAGAACTGGGACGGCATCGCCGGCTGGTTCTCTGATCGCTGGAGCGACATTAAGCAAGCCTGGTCCGAGGGCCTTTCCGGCATAGGCAAGCTGCTCATCAACTGGTCCCCCGTTGGCCTTCTCTACAAAGGTTTCTCTGCCCTCATGAGCTGGCTGGGCGTAGACATGCCCGCAAACCTAACCGATGCCGGCGGCAAGATGATTGCCGGCCTGGTCTCTGGTATCCGCACGGCGGCCGGTACTGTGTTCAGCGTCCTGTCCGGGCTCTGGGGCCAGATCAAAGGCGCATTCAGCGAGGGCATCGCTGGCGTTGGCAAACTGATCCTCAACTGGTCACCGCTGGGGCTGTTCTACAAAGCCTTCTCCGGTGTGCTCAGCTGGTTTGGCGTAGACCTGCCCCAGAGCTTCACCGGCTTCGGTAAACAGATTCTCGACGGCCTGGTAGGCGGCATCATGGGCGGCCTCAACAAGGTCAAAGACACTATCACCAACGCCGGGCAGAATACCATCGGCTGGTTCAAGGATGTGCTGGGCATCAAGTCACCCTCCCGCGTGTTCATGGGCGCCGGCCGCGACACCCTGGAAGGGTACCGCCGGGGCCTGGTGCAGCAGGAGCCAAAGGCCCTGAAGCAGGTGAACACCTTCGGCAAGCGTGTACGCCAGGTGGGTGCAGGCATTGCCATCGGCGCATCCACGTTGCCAGCCGCGGCGGATAACGTACAGTTCGATAGCCGCCCGCCCATCACCGGGCCGGTCTCAGCAGCGCAACAGCCCGCTGGCGACACCATCACCATCAACATTAACGCTGCCCAGGGCCAGAGCGCTCAGGAGATCGCGGCGGAAGTAGACCGCATCCTGCAGGCCCGCGACCGCCGCAAAGCCACCCGGGCCCGCAGCGCCCTGTATGACCGGGATTAACGGGAGAATCGCACCATGATGATGACCCTGGGCATGTTTGTGTTTGAGGTTAAATCCTTGCCCTACCAGCAGCTTCAGCGGGCCACCCAGTGGCGGCACGCCAGCCAGAGCCGGGTGGGTCAGCGGCCCGGTTACCAGTACCTGGGGCCGGGCGAAGACACCATTAGCCTGTCTGGCACGCTTCACCCGGAAATCACCGGCGGCCGCGTTACCCTGGACGATGTGCGCATTATGGCCGATGAAGGCAAGGCATGGCCCCTGATTGAAGGCTCGGGGCGCGTTTACGGCTTCTGGGCCATCACCGGCGTGAACGAAAACAGTTCCGTGTTCTTTGCAGACGGCGTGCCCCGCAAGATCGACTTCACCATAGACCTGGTCCGAGTGGACGAAGACGACTTCCAGGCATTTCGTGATCAGGCCGGTACCAGCCGCGATGCCGGTATAGGTCTCGGCCTGTATACGCCACGCCGCAGTGGCGGCGGGATGATCGCCTGATGCAACACCGCGCCCCCTATTACCGCCTGGTGGTGAATGGCACCAACATAACCCCCACCGTGAACGGCCGCCTGATCGACATGACCCTAGAAGAAACCCCGGGCGATGAGGCAGACACCCTCATGATCACCATCAGCGACCACGACAGCCGGGTAGAGATCCCGCCCAAGGGCGCGGAAATCGAGATGGCCATGGGATGGAAAGGCCAGCCGCTGATTGAAAAAGGCTTGTTCATCGTGGACGAGGCGCACTTCACCGGCCCGCCGGATCAGATCAGCATCACCGCCCGCAGTGCCGACATGCGCAACAACCTGCCGGCCCGGCAAACCCGCTCCTGGCACCAGGTTACCCTGGGCGACATCGTCAGCGAGATCGCGGCCAGCAACAGCCTGGAGCCCGTGGTGGCTGAGCGCCTGGGAAGCGTTGCCATAGAGCACCTGGACCAGACCGACGAATCAGACCTGAACCTGCTGAACCGGCTGGCCGAACGGCACGATGCCGTCAGCGCCGTGAAGGCCGGCCGCCTGCTGTTTACCCCGCGCGGCGAGGCCCAGACAGCCAACGGCAACAGCCTGCCGGAGATCGCCGTAACCCCGGCAGCCGGCGACCAGTACAACTACCGGGAAGTAGACCGCGAGAAATACACCGGCGTGATCGCCTTCTGGGACAACCTGGAAGAAGGCCGACAGGTGCAGGCCATGGCCGGTACCGACGAACGGGTGAAGCGCCTGCGCAGCACCTACCCCAGCGAGCAGGAAGCCATGGCCGCCGCCAATGCTGAACTGCACCGCCTGGCCCGGGGCGAAGCCGAATTCAGCATTACCCTGGCCGTGGGCCGGCCAGACGTGGGGCCAGAGTGGCGTATGAGCGTGAATGGCCTGAAACCCCAGATCAATGGCCGGCAATGGGTGATCACCCGCGCCAGCCACAGCCTCAGCGACAGCGGGCTGATTACCTCCCTTAACGCAGAAACCCTCACCCAATAGGAGTGCACCATGTTCTATGTATGGCTCTGGCTTTTACTGATCGACCTTCCCCTGGCAATCCTGCGCGTGCTGGTGGCCATCATTGGCCCGGCGGTGGTGCTGATCGCCCTGCCCTTTGCCAGGCCTGCCCGGCACCACGGCAACCCCGAGTTCCCCGGCTGGGAAATGATGCGCCTGCCGCGCCTGTTCGCGCCCTGGGACAACCCAGACTACGGCACCATGGGCAACCGCGCCTATGGCACCAGCAAGGCCTACAACCCCTTCTTCCACGGCAACCCCACCGGCTTCTGGAGCCAGTGGTACTGGCTGGCCATCCGCAACCCGGCCAACGGCCTTACCCGCATGCACCTGTTCAGCTGCGTGCAGGGCGCGTGCGACTACGTGCGCTACGAGGGAAAGAAAGTGGTGGACAACGGCAGGTACGGGCAGCAGACCGTGTGGGCAAAAGATGGCTGGCGACTGTTCACCGGCTTCTATGCCATGGTGCCGTACTGCCCCTGGTTTGATTTTGAGCTCAGGATTGGCTTCAAGCTGCTGCCGGACGATCCGGAGCGGGAGCGGCCCGTGGGGATGACGTTTATCATCAATCCGTTCAAGCGGGCCGCAAGGAGATAGCGGAGGGCTAACTGCATCCCTCTAGTCTCCATAACAAATCACACAAGGTATCGTAGTCTGAGGCCGTCAAACCCTAAAAAACCCGACCACCACGCCAATAGCACTGCCCGACGATCTCCACCTGTTCCATGTTCTCTGGGTGAATAACCTCAGGCTGATACATCGGGTTATCACTGGACACCCTCAGTGACCCGTCAGTCATCTTCTGGAGGCGCTTAATGCGCAGAGCGTCGCCAATGCGAATGGCGAACACCCCGTCAGGCTTCTTCCTGGAGCGGTCAATCAGCACCGTATCGCCATCGGCCAAAGTGCCGTCCATCGAATCACCAGACACGCGGATGGCAACCAGATCTTTCTGGTGCAGTCCTTCCCGGGCTAGCCAGTCGTTCCGGAACTTCAGATAGCTGCTGATTCGCTCCTGGTCGAACATTGCCCCGGGGCCAGCACTGGCTTCTATGTCATAGAGCGGTACTTCGGTATACAAAGCGTCGCCGAGCACGCCTGTGTCATTAGACCGCTTTGCGCTGCCGTAGCCCGTAAAGATCCAATCCAAACTCGCGTTATGTGAACTTGCCAGCTCAATTAGCCGGTCGAACGGTATTTTTCCCCGTTTCTTTCTACTCGATAAATCTCCCGAGCTTAAGCCTATAAATTCAGCAAGTTGACCTTGATTTTTAGCCCCTGAAGCCTTCATTGCCCGACTTATAACCCGAGAGAAATATTCACTTTCAGTTAGTTTTTCTGTTGACATACTCTCGTTCCGATAACTAAACTCTCGATTAATGAGTTCACCCACACCAAAACCATATAGGTGAAGATATGACCACTAACGCAACCTCTACCCCTAAAGCCGAAGCCAAAGTTCAGTTTGAATGGCACGAACTGAAAACCGCCTACAACGGCCCTCGCGCTGCACGGCCTGTGGCCATCACCCTCTCCGGCGATGCCGGCTCCGGTAAAAGCTCACTGCTGCACGTCATTGGCTACCACCTGCAGCAAATGGGCCTGCCGGTAACCTGCCATGACGATCTTGGCAGCGTAATCCCCGACCCGGTAACCACTGACATGCTCCGAAGATTCACCGCCAACTCCTCAGCAAACCCGGTTTACATCCGCACTGAGAACAGCCTGCACCCGGGCTACATCACCGACGCTCAGGTAGAGCTGATTGATCAGTCCGTGGCTGAGCTAGCCACCCGCTTGATAGCGGAGGGCTGGCCCGACGAGAGGATCAACGAGCGGCTTTCTCAACTGGAAGCTCTGCTTCGCCAGCGATTCACGCCTCTGAAAGAGGATCATCAGGCAGCAAACGGCTGATTTCCCGATGACAGCAAAGCTCGCGGACAAATGCTGTCTCGTTTCCGGCCAGATTGCCTATCAGGTCATTGAAATAGGTTTTCTGGTCGCCGGCGCGGATTTCATTCAGCGCCGAGCGGCAGGCACGAAGGCCAGCGTCTCTGTGCCCTTCGCGGTGAACGTGGCAACCCAGCGCGAACAGATTGGAAAGAGCCAGGGCCTGATCTGCAGGCATAGCTCTGAGGATATCCGCCAACCGGATGGTGTTGATGTCTTTCAATGTCACGCCTCCTTTATGTGCAGCGACAACTGCCAATAGTAACCCAACAAGCACAGGTGAACTATGAACACCAGCAAACTTACCACAACCCCCGGGCCTTCCAGCCCTCCACCGCTTACCACAAACAAGGTGCGAGCCCTGCTGATGGAGCGCGGCAGCAACCTTCGCCAGTTCTCACTGAAGCACGGCTACAAGCCTCGCTCTGTTCAGCAAGCTCTTGAGCGCTGGGCGGGCCGTGATTCGTTGCCGCTGGGCCGACTCACCTACCGCATGTTGCAAGACCTCTCCCGAGAGATCGGCCAGGAGATTGTTCCCGGCATTCTGGAAGAAGAAAGCGAACACTGAGCCAGCCCTGAAGGAGTAGCCCGATGTATCAGGACCCCAAGCGAATCCGGAAAAACCGCGTAAGCCTCAACCTGGACGACTACGAGGCCGCCGTGATCAACGCCCTGGTGGATTACACCGGAACCGACAGGGCCAGCCTGCTAAGGCAGATGCTTATCGCCCAGGCCGAAGCAGCACTGCTGCCTACAACATCAAGCATGGCCGGTGGTGCGCCACTTTCCGAGGCCCACATTCGCACCATTTAAGGTCCTTAAAAGATGCCGGAAATATCCCTGGAACTGACGGACCAGCAATCACACCTGCTGGACACCATCCGGAAGCAGCAAGGGCTGCAAACACTTGACCAGGCCGCCGAATGGCTGGTGAAGCAAAGGCTACGCGGGGCAAGCCTGAAACTAACCGGGCGAAACCGAGCCCTTCACGCAGTAGGAGGCCAGCGCAAATGAAGCTCAGCCAGATCAAGCGCAACTTCCTTCAGCTGAGCTGCCCGGCCTGCGGCGACAGCTGCCAGATACAAACAGATTCAGAGCTGGAAAAGCAGGGAAAGGCGGCCATTGCCATCTGCCGAAACCACCTGAACTGCGGCTACAAGGGCACGGTAACGCTCACTTACGGGCCTTTGCTGGCTGCAAAGAACCCTCAGCAGCCCGCGCGGCCTGTAGTGCCGGCCAAAGAGGCACTGCGGAACTTCATTCGCATTCTGTGCCCGCACTGCGGGGGCGTTTGCAGGGTGCGCACCAGCACTCAGGTTATCCCGGCACAGCGCACCGCCTATGTGTTCTGCCAGGACGATGAGCACTGCGGGTACCGAGGCGTGGTGTTCCTGACCCACGACTCCAGGCTGGTGGCAGACCCAAAAGGGAAGGTGAAGTCGATCCCGCTTAACCCGGAAGCTGCAGCCGCTGTTCAGCAAGACATGGATTTCACGTTTTTCAAGCACGACCAGACCAATAACGAGGACAAATAACCATGAACAACGCAGTCAACAGTCCCATCACCAACGCCGCCTACGGCCAACTGATCGCCCAGCGCAAGCAGGGAATCAGCGCCCGCGAAAGTGTCGAGGCCACCATAGACAGCCTGATAGAGGAATACCTGGTCAGCCGCAGGCAGGCCGCCCTGATCGTTACCCAGGCATGGACGGATCTGGAAGACACCGGCAAGCCCGCCGCCTTCGTGGATGTCAGCCGCACCACCGGCAGCATGGTGGTGGTTCAGGACACGGCCACCGGCTGCACCAGCATCTTCTCGGTGCACGAGCTGCTTCAGTTCCGGGCCAACAACCCAGACCACGTTAACCGCATTCACGCCTGATCCGGAGTTTCCCGCATGCAAGACCAACTACGGGCCGACATTCTGCGCCGGCTGCAGAGCGACTTTGACGGCGTTGAGCGCGGGGAATATCTGCGCCGCATCCGCTGTCCGTCCTGCGGCAAGCGGGAAGCCTTTGTGGGCTCTGAAAAGCCATGGATGGTTCAGTGCGGCCGGGCCAGCAAGTGTGGCGAGCAGCACCACGTAAAGGAGCTGTTCCCGGACCTGTTCGACAGCTGGACAGACCGCTTTGCCAGAAAGGACCCGAAGCCCGGTGAGAAGGTTAGCGGTACCGAAGTGGCGGATGCCTACATGGCCCATGGTCGAGGCTTCGATCTGGCTAAGGTCAGCGGCTGGTACAGCCAGGAAACCTATTGGGATTATGGGCGTGATATCTCTTCCGCCACCGTGCGCTTCAAGATCAACGATCGGGGCGACTACTGGGAGCGACTGATCGACAAGCCGCACCGCTTTGGCAAGAAGAAGGCCCACTTCAACTACGGCAGCAGGACCAAGGGCCTGGCCTGGGTACCGCCCGGTCTGGATCTGGCCCAGGGCAAAGAGCTGTGGTTCGTGGAAGGTATCTTCGATGCCATTGCCCTGTACCACGCCGGCATCGCTGCTGTGGCCGCCTTCAGCTGCAACAACTACCCGGACACCTTCCTGGCCGAGCTTCAGAAAGCCCGCAAAGAAGCCGGCGAGGAGCTGCCCCGCCTGATCTGGGCGATGGACGGCGATGAAGCAGGCGTTCGCTACATCCGCAAGTTCGCCAACATCGCCCGGTCCCAGGGCTGGAAAGTGGGCGCGGCTGTCATCCCCCAGGAAGGGAAGCACAAGCGCGACTGGAACGATGCCTGGCAGCGCGGCGAGCTGATCAACGAGGACGGCGAACCCACCACCAAGGAATTCCTGTACCAGGGTGATCTGGTCATCGCCCGCAGTGCCCAGGAAAAGGCCAACCGGATTTACAGCCACACCGGCCGCAATGAGTTTCCCTTCGGCTTCAACAACCGGCTGTTCTGGTTCAAGTTGAACATGGAGGAATTCCACAAGGCCATGCGGGACCTGGAGGACAGCGACGAGCCGCTGACCGACCGCCAGATGGTCGACCGGGCCCTGGAACAATGCAACGCCGTGGTGGAAATCGCCAACTGCTACCCCACTGCCCTGTACTACCTGGCCAACAAGGTGACGGACGAGTCCTGGTACTACTACCGCGTAGACTTCCCGCACGACGGCCGGCCCGTGAAGAACACCTTCAGTGGCGGCCAGCTGGCCAGCGCCAGCGAGTTCAAGAAGCGCCTGCTGGGCATTGCCCCCGGCGCCGTATGGACCGGCTCCAGCCAGCAGCTGGACCGCCTGCTGAAACAGCAGATCAGCGGCATCAAAACCGTTGAGACCATCGATTTCATCGGCTACAGCAAAGAGCACGAGACCTGGGTATTCCCGGAGCTGGCCGTACACGCGGGCCAGATCCACGAGCTCAACAACGAAGACTACTACGACATCGGCCGTATGAGCGTGAAAACGCTCTCCGAATCCGTGGCGCTGTCCATCAACAAAGACCGCAGCGACTACCAGCGCGGCTGGGCCCGGGATCTGGCCGAGTGTTTCGGCCCCAAAGGCGTGATCGCCCTGGCCTACTGGCTGGGCAGCCTGTTCGCCGAGCAGATCCGGAAGGAGCACAAGTCTTTCCCCTTCATAGAGATTGTGGGTGAAGCCGGTTCCGGCAAATCCACCCTGATCGAATTCCTGTGGAAGCTGGTAGGCCGGCAGGATTACGAAGGCTTCGACCCCAGCAAGGCCACCCTGGCAGCCCGGGCGCGCAACTTTGCCCAGGTGTCCAACCTGCCGGTGGTGCTGATCGAATCCGACCGGGACCAGGACGGCGCCGGCGGCAAGCAAAAACAGTTCGACTGGGACGAACTGAAAACCGCCTACAACGGCCGCAGCGTGCGCAGCCGTGGCCAGAAGAACGGCGGCAACGATACCTACGAACCCCCGTTCCGTGGCGCGATCGTGATCAGTCAGAACGCCCAGGTGAACGCAAGCGATGCCGTACTGCAGCGCATCGTGCATCTGAACGTTACCCGCGACGGCCACAACGAAACCACCAAGGCACTGGCCGAGAAGCTGGAGCGCACACCCATGGACCAGGTCTCCGGTTTTGCGCTGCACGCCACCACCTCAGAAGCCCAGATCATGCGCATGGTGTGCGAGCGCTCCCCCCAGTATGAAAAGGCGCTGGCCGAGCTGCCGGAGATCCGCATTCACCGGATCGCCAAAAACCACGGCCAGATGATGAGCCTGGTTGATTGCCTGGGTCCGGAAGGCCTGAAGCTGCTGCCGGAATCCTACCTGGAACCGGCCCGCGAAATGATCCTGGACATGGCCAAAGAGCGCCAGAGCGCCGTCAACGCAGACCACCCGATGGTTCAGGAATTCTGGGAAGCGTTCGACTTCATCGAAGGCCTGAGCAGCACCCCGACCCTGAACCACTACGGCGAGAACGAAAAGATGATTGCCGTGAACCTGAAGCACTTCGAGCAGGTGTGCGCAGAAAACAAGCTGCGCATTCCTCCGATATCGGAACTGAAGCGGCACCTGAAAACCAGCCGCAGCCGCAAGTTTATCGAGAGCAGCCGGACGGTGCGCTCCGTGATCCGCGAAAACACCAACGCCCTGGGCAGCACATCCGTGCGCTGCTGGATCTTCCAGAAAGAGACCTGAGGAGGAAGCCATGGAACACACCATCACCGAAGCCGCAGCCCTGCTGGACATTGGCAGAAACACCCTGGCCCGCGAGCTGCGCCGCCTGAAGATGCTGGACAAGCACAACATGCCCGCCGGGCCGTTCCGTGGCAAAGGCATCTTCGTGGTGAAAACCGGCACCTACGAACACCCGACCAGGGGCGAAACCCCCTACACCAAAACCCTGATAACCGACCGGGGCCTGGAGCTGATCCGGCACCGGTTACCACCAAAAGAGGAAGCGCCCATGAACAACCAGCCCGAACAGCAGCCCACCGGCCGCGTGCACGACCTTGGCGAGCTGACCGTGATCAACGAAGACCACGGCCGCTGCCATCACCGCGTGGCCATGGTGGTGGTGTTCGACTCCCCGGAACAGGCACAGGCCTGCGTGAAGGCCGGGTCCGTTCGCCTGGTGCCATCCATGGACCTGAACCCAGACGCAACGGAGGCCCTGCGCCATGGCGGATAAAGCCGATATCGCAGGGGACTACATAGAGCAGTCCCTGGAACTGGCCCTGGCAAAACAGCGCAACCGGGCCACGGCCACCAGTAACGACCCGTACTGCAAAGAGTGCGGTACCGAGATCCCCGCCCAACGGCGGGAAGCAGTGCCCGGCTGCGCCACCTGCGTGGATTGCCAGCAGCTACTGGAAGCAAAAACCCGGAACTACCGATAAAGACAGGCCGGAAAGGCCGAAGGAGAAACCATGGAAATGCTGACGCTAACCGAAGAAGACATGATCGAAAACCTGCACCTGGCAGCGGAAGAAGTGATGCTGCAATGCATGGTGCTGAACCGCCGGGGCATCGTGCAGGTTCACTCAAACATCCACGGCCACACGCACAGCATCGATATCCGGATTATGCCCGCCAATACCGAATGGAGGGATGGCATCGAGCTGCCGGATGAACTTGCTGAGATCGACATCAGGCTCACGTTTTACGACTGGTACAGCCAGAAGGAAATGAACGAAGAGTACCTGGCCCGCATGGCCCGACTGGAACAATTCATCCGTTACCTGGACCTCCTGATTGCCCTGAAAAAGCCCATCGAGGTTGAGCCGAAGGAGACCGCGGCATGAGCATGCAAACAGTCACCAGGCAGGAGTTTGAAGAGGGGCTGCGGGAGGACGGAATATGCCAGAAGCCTCTGCCGCGCCACCAAGTCTGCGTTATCGAAAAGGATATGCACCGAATGATCGGTTCGAGCGTCGCGGACTGTGAGGCCACGCTCGACGGACTGCTTCGCCACTATCAAGCCGATGCGCTTCGGCGAATCACTGGCGTTCTTCAGTTAATGAATGAACGCGGGATCAACAAAAAAAGTCACCGGCAGGCAATGGCAAGGGCTGCCAGGGCTGTGATCAAGAATCTAGCGGAGGTCCCGAGCGATGGCTGATGCAATACGACTTGACGGCCCCAGGGCAAGCTTCACATGTCCTGCCTGCAAAATCAGGCACACAGTGATGATTGCGGCTCTCTGGTCTGGCACCCCGGTGTGGCAGTGGAATGGTGACAAGAAGAAACCCACTTTCAGGCCAAGCATTTTGGTGCGCGGCTACCACGAGACTAATCAGGAGGATTTCGTTTGCCATTCCTTCGTGACCGATGGCTGCATCGAGTTTCTAAATGACTGCACCCACCAACTGGCAGGCAAGACAGTCGCCCTCAGCCCGGAGGCCCGCCCATGAGCAAGAAGCGAAACCGCAGAAAGAACCACAGCGCGATCGCCAGAGACCAGCGCCTGTTCGCCAACTCCCGGGTGTGGACCTGGGAGGGCCTGACCAGCCCGGTGGATGGCCAACAGTACACCACTGCTGAGCGCTGGTCCCCTTTCGGCTGGATCACCATGGGCGAAGACCTCGCCCACCACCTGGTGAATCGCCCCCGTAACTGGTTCGTCGGAGTCCGGGCCCTGTGTCGCGCCCCGGACGGCAAGAGCTGGATGGAAAGCCGCCTTTTCGACCTGCCCAGCTACAACATCCAGCAGGTAGAGGACCTGTACCACGAGCTCCGGGCCGATGCACTCAGCGCCCAACGCACCGACCAGGTGTATGACCTCGGCTGGATATGCCAGACCTGGCACGGGAAGAAACCCGAGGATCCGCTGGAGCTCTGGCACTACCAGTACGCGCCGGAGGAAATCATCCGCCAGGTCACCGACAACGAGAAAATCATCACCCGCATGGTCGGCCCCGGCTTCAGCCAGGAGCGATACGACCGGTGGCAGAAGGTCAACCAGGAATACCTGGAACAGCGGAAGGGGGAATTGGAACAGGAGAACGCAGCATGATCATCGTAAGTGAACGTCTTTTCAAGGTCGCACCAGGTAGTGACACATATGAAGCCATTCAAAAGTACCTCGATACTCATGAGGAGGTTTCCAACTCCTGGGCAGATTTCTGCAAGAAGTATGGCGCCACGGAATACTTAGGCGGCGACCATCTGCTAGGGCTGATATTTGAGCATGGCGAACAGCCAACGGGATGGATCAACCCGAGGCATGTCGATATCAGTAGGGCCTACCGACCGAACTTTCGGGACAAGGTATGCGCGGAGGCGGCTAGAGAGTTCAAGGCTCTGCCGAGCAAACCGAGCGTGTTCGCTTGGCTGGATATGCTTGGAATCCCGCTGAAGGTTAATGACGGGCGGTCAATGAAGGCCCCGGGGTTCAAGAAAATTGCCGAAACTTACTATCTGACAGCAACCGAAGGCTGCGCAGTTCCTGACGATGTAACTGAAGTTTCTAGCCGAGAAGTTGCCAGGCTCCAAGATGCTTACGAGAAGCAGGAGGTAGCGTGATGCAGGTGGAGCTAACAACTGTTCAGAAGCTGAATCTGAACGACCTGATGGGCGATCCGCACAAGCTAGACCCGGTCTCAGTGATCCTCGAGGACTTTGAGCCAGGCAAAGGCAAGATAATCATTGAGTGTTACGGCCAGTCTTGGAGTGCCTATTGGGGTGCGATGGGAGTGAAAAGCATCGCCAACTTCTTCTGTAGCTGCGACGAGCACTATATAGCCAATAAATTGAGTTCGATCAGTGGTGATATCCCAGATTACGGGTCACTCCAGACCGCAGCCCAGAGAGAAGTCTGCCGTCTTCGCCGCTCCGGCGAGCTTAGAAAAGATGAAGCTCGCGATCTCTTTGACGATGCCGGATATTTTTCATATGCAGAAGCTGCCCATGACCTCAACGGCAGCGCGATGAAGGCTATTTTTGGTGACGAATGGTGGCATTCAATTCCTGACAAACCCAACCCGGACTACCAGTACCTCTGCCGGATAATCAAAGCAGTTCAGGCTGGCATTCAAATGGCCGGGCTGGCTCAGGATGAAGGAGGGGCGCAATGACAACTGAAATGAAAGGCGGGCACCTGGCCAGATCCGCAGCCATGCTCTGCCAGGATCCGGAGTTCCGGCGCTACCTGGACAGGGCCCAGAGCCATAAGGGCGGCGTCTACATTCCTGATGGCACCCACTCCGAGGAAGACGCCCGGGACCTGATCGTGACTGCCTGCAACATCGGCAGCCGCGCGGAACTGGACCACAACGTTCAAGCCGCCACGAAGTTCCGGCAGATCAAAGCACACTATCAGCGCTGGCTCGGACGGCAGAAACGGCGCGAAGTAAGCCAGCAACACGAAATCACGACAGGAGCCTGATCATGATGCAAACAGAGACCAGCAAGCGGGAGGCGCCACCGGTCAAGCGGTTCGATCCGAAGTACGTTCAGGTCTCACGGAAGGAGGCGGCCGCGATCATTGGCAGAAGCCCCACCGAATTCGACCGTCTGCGGAAGCGTGACGACCGCTGTCCGAAGGGACACAAGGCCGGAAATGGCCGCATGGCACGGGTTATGTTCCGGCTATCGGATGTTTATCGGTACAGTGAACAGCTGATTGAAGACGCCGAGCAGGAGGACGACAGGAGCTAGCTTCTTGTACACCTATTTGTATACCTGAGCCAAAACCCACTGTAACCACCTGTTTTTATTGGCTCCGAAAACTCCCTCATCAGGAGCTATTAGCTCTTTTCAGCCTCACCTTTGGGTGGGGCTTTTTTTATGGGGAGGCATAACCAGCGCCATGCCAAGCCCTCCGAGAAAACCGCCCAGGTGCGCTTCGTTCGCCATTCGGCCCAACCCAACCCATTCGGGTATGGGTGTAAAGCCAATGACCATCCATATAAGCGCGAACGTCACCAACGCCGGCGGAAACTGAAAACGGGGTCGCCGCTGCTGACTCAACCAGCAATAACCCAACACGCCATAAACCACACCAGACAAACCACCAAATAACGGCCCGGATACCAAGTACTGAAGCACATTGGATGCAAGGCTGGTGACAACAAATAAAGCAACCAGACGTGCCCGACCGTCGATCCACTCAATCTGACTGCCCAGAAACCAAAGCATCACCGCATTAAAGATCAGATGGGTCCAACTGAAATGCAGGAAATCCGGCGTGATCAAGCGCCAGACTTCGCCCGCCGCCAAGGTTGCCAACAGCGCGTCTAGCCGGCCCGACAGTGTATCGAATACATGCCAAGGCACTATTCGGGGATCTACCGCCGTCAGTTTAACGGCCAGCGCATTCTGGCCCATGCCTGTCAGCCAAACCATAATCAGGGCCAGAACAAGCACCGCTACTACCAAGGGGGCGTGCTTAGGCCCCGGCTGCCAACGGCCATCCGGGGTCACAGGGGAAGAGTTCGGGTTATTCAAACTTACCTCGCAGGGGGTTATCGAGCGACACTGTCTTCGCTGATGGGATAATCGGTTTGGTCAGGACGACTGACATCCAGCCAAACAAATTTGTCTTTCGACAAGACTTTTTCATCGTCCATCCGGTACGCCACCATTCTTCCGTACTTCACGGCGCTGTAATCAATGCAGGCGACGTTGTGCTTCAGAGGCGCAGGCTCACTGTCCATCCAGTAATGCCCAACAAAAACCGGCGGTGCATCTTGTGGGTAGGTGATCAACTGGGCCCGCTCCTCTAGCGTCAGCTCCATTGCAGCCACTTCAGGTGGCAATGGGTCTGGCTGAAACACCACATCGGCGTAGGTTCGAGGGTTATCAGCCCAGAACTTGGTGCGGAAAAACTCTCGGGTATAGCCGTCACGCCCCGTGATTTTCACGCCTTCGGGCAAGCGAAGATCTGTTCCCCGCAGCAAGGTGTCCATAACCTGACCTGCAAACGACTCAATCGCGGCAGAAGCATGCAGGAAATCTTCATCAATGCACGCACCGCCCTGGCTCTGCCGGAACTGATCAATCAGCGATTGATCCCAGCAGGCGTGAACGGCACGAAACCCCTCGTCTTCAATAAACAGCGGGATGGTGTAAAACCATTCCAGAAACTCATTCCATTCGTGGGGATAAGCGTCGAATTGCTCAAGCGTTTCCTTGATCAACCGGTCATGTCGCGGGTTGTGTTCCCGCAGAAATTGCTTGCCGCTCCCGGGGCGCGCGCGCGTGCAGTAACCCAGCGCATTGTACTCATGATTCCCCATCACGATACGCGCCGAGCCTCGCTCGACCATATCCCGAACCAAATGCAAGGACTCGCGAATTCTGGGGCCCCGGTCGATGATGTCGCCGATAAATATCGCTTGTCGGCGTGCATGCTGATACACACCATTGTGCTTGCGATACCCCATTTGCTCCAGCAATTGCTCTAGCGTGTTGGCACACCCGTGCACGTCACCAATAATGTCGTAGCCGCGCCTTGCAACTTCGTTTGCTCTCACCATGATCAACTCGCTGCTATCTCGCTTGCCCACCCTAACTTGTCACGGCAGGTGGCGTAGAAATTATGATCGGTCGGGTGAATAAGACGGATCTTGAATGGCTTTTTGGTGATCCGAATAATATCGCCGGGGGCACACGAAATGTTCATCTGGCCGTCAAAGCTCACTTGCGGATAGGTTTCATTGGTTTCCCCGATCACCAATTTGATCTCGCTTTTGCCATCGACCACGATCGGGCGGCTGCTCAAAGTGTGCGGAAACATCGGAACCAGTACCACAGCATCCAGCTTGGGATGCATGATCGGACCACCGGCAGACAACGAATAAGCCGTGGACCCCGTTGGTGTTGCAACGATTAAACCGTCTGAACGCTGGCTATAGACAAAATGGCCATCAATATACAAATCAAAACCGATCATCCGGGTCGATTTACCGGGATGAAGCACCACATCGTTCAGTGCCGACCCGAATCCCAGCGGCTGGCCGTTACGTTCAACGTACCCGTCGAGCAGGAAGCGCGATTCTTCCATGTAGTCGCCGGCCAGAACCTGCGCCAGACGCTCCTCAAGGTCCACCGGCGAAATATCGGTGAGAAAGCCCAGGCGACCTCGGTTCACACCGAGAATAGGCACTTTGGATTTTGCCAATTCCCGGGCCGCCCCCAACAAACTGCCGTCACCGCCAACCACGATGACCAGATCACAGATTTCCCCCAGCAGTTTTTTACTGGCGACCTGAAGACTGTGGCCCGGAATCATGGTGGCCGTATCTTCTTCGATAATGACCTGATAGTTATTGGCCGTCAGGTATTGCTTGAGCTGGCGCAGCGACTCAACCACTTTCACGCTGCCCATGCGACCGATGATGCCGATATTCCTGAATTGATCCATGAAGTATCCCGTGGTGCCTATATGAGACAGGCGCAGCAACTTGCCACCCTGATCTTTTACGAAGTTAGGGACAGTTTAACGAAACTGGCGCAGATACTAAAAAAAGTTCGATATCAGGGCTTGTGAGCGTCACAACGATCGTCAGTTCCTGCCCTGAATTCTGCCGGCTGGGTTACTCGCACTATAGGTTGAGCACACCGATCTCCCGATTCGGTTGTTCCCACGCAGAGCGGGCTCTCATAGTGTTCCAGCCATTCTTTATAGGCCGATTCGCTCATACCACAACGTTCAGCGGCGTACGCCAACGGATTCTTGAAGTATTCACCAATATCAGTCGTTGGCAGGGTGATATGCCCCACGCCGTGATGGTAAGCCACCAGAAACACCGAATGATCGTGGAGCTTTTCGAGCAACGAATCCTCTAGCGGCTTGCGGTTCTTCAGCTCGTCGTTTTCGTGCTCCAGAACATCGATAATCTCATCGCGCAACTGTAATTCGCGCTCCTTGCGTTCTAGCTGTTCCCGCAACAGCACCCGTTCGGCGTTGGTTTTGTCGCTAGACCCGGTTTCTGTCGCTGCCATACTTTGCTGCATAGACAAGTACTGCTCATTGCGCTCCGACAATCGCTGTTTCAGTTGCTCATTGGTATGTCGCATGCGCTCGTGTTGCTGCTCAAGTTCTGCCAGCTCCGTCCGGAGCGTCTGCATCTCAAGGCGATGCTCACGCTGCAGCTCTCCCAGCACGTCCCGATGCACACTTTGAAGGGTTTTAATGCGCAATCGATGCTCGCGAAGCAATTGCGCGATGCGGGCCCGCTCTTGGGACTCATCGCCTTGTTCTTCAGCGGGGGTATTCAGAATTGGGATGTCTTGTTCGGCGGTTTCCACTTTCTGAAAGCGCAACGTATTCGCCTGAACCGACTTACGAATTGCGTGAAAATGGCTGTTTCCCGGCGTCATATCCGGGTCCCACAGATGATCTTTGATCCCACGGTCTGGGGTCTGGCTTCGGCACACCAGGCGGATCGCCCCACCGCCCAGATCCGGCCCTTTCGAGCCTTGTTCTGCCAGCGCTTCAATGGGCAGGTTCCAGCGTCGGTCAGCCTGCCCTTCCTCATCAAACCAAATTTTAAAGAAGACCAGAGCCGCGACGGTCAGGTCCGGGTTCAGGTTGACCAGGACCGCGCGCACATCAGTTTCAGCAAGATCTGAAAGGCCGACGTAACCATCCAGAAACGCGCCGAACTCCGACAAACGCATCTGGCGCGACACTTCTACTCCATCCATGAAAAAAACTGCCGAGTGCGGCTCGGCAGTTTGGCTGGATATAACCATTAACCTTCTCCGTGCTTCGGGAACTCGATTACAAGGCGCTTTGGAACGCGCCAAGACTCCAAATTGAGCGGTCTGCTATACAGTCTAGCCAGACCTATCCCGAAACACAGAGAAAAACTGCAACGTTTTGTGATCAGATCTCAGCAGCCAGACGGCTACCCTGATCAATTGCCCGCTTCGCATCCAGCTCAGCCGCCACATCGGCGCCACCAATGAGATGCACAGGCAACCCGGCAGCTTCCAACCCCGCCTGCAGTTCGCGAAGCGGGTCCTGGCCGGCACAGATAATCACCGTATCCACCGGCAACAGCTTATCTTCTCCCTGCTCCGCGCCCTTCGGGGTTACCGTGATGTGCAAGCCTTCGTCGTCGATCTTACGATAGCTCACACCCGGGATCATCTGAACATCCCGATTCTTCAGTGACGTGCGGTGAATCCAGCCAGTGGTCTTACCAAGGTTTTTACCTACCTTGGAAACCTTCCGCTGTAACAGGTAAACCTCTCGAGCAGGCGCAGGCACTACCGGCTCGACACCTTTGATGCCGCCACGGTGCTCGGCCGTCAGATCAACACCCCACTCTTTCATGAAGTGATCGGTGTTCAATGAAGGTGATTCGCCTTCGTGCACGATAAATTCCGATACGTCGAAACCGATACCGCCCGCTCCGATCACCGCAACCTTCTGCCCCACTGGCTTACGCTTGAGGATGGCGTCCAGATAGCCGATCACTTTGGGGTGATCGATACCTTCAATTTCAGGTGTGCGCGGCTTAACACCGGTCGCCAGAATCACCTCATCAAACCCACCTGCTTTCAGATCTGCTTCGGTAACGCGAGTATTCAAACGCACATCAACGCCGTGTTTATCGAGCATGACACGGAAGTAGCGAAGGGTTTCGTAAAACTCTTCTTTACCCGGTATCAGCTTGGCCACGTTAAACTGACCACCAATTTCGCTGGCATCGTCAAACACGGTTACCTTATGGCCGCGCTCTGCCGCCACGGTGGCAAACGCAAGCCCGGCGGGGCCGGCACCGACCACTGCAATCGACTTAGGCTTGATGGTTGGCACGTAAACCAGCTTAGTTTCGTTACAGGCCCTGGGGTTAACCAGGCACGATGTCTCTTTGCCACTGAAGGTGTGATCCAGACAAGCCTGGTTACAGCCGATGCAGGTGTTGATTTCTTCCGCGCGATCTTCAGCGGCCTTGAGCACCAGCTCGGCATCCGCCAAAAATGGACGCGCCATAGACACCATGTCGGCATCGCCTTCCGCCAAAACCTTCTCAGCCACGTCGGGCATATTGATGCGGTTGGTGGTGACCAGAGGAATACTCACTTCACTCTTCATCCGCGCTGTGACCTTAGAGAAGGCCGCTCGCGGAACTGAGGTGGCGATCGTGGGTACACGCGCCTCGTGCCAACCGATACCTGTGTTAATGATGGTTGCACCGGCTTTTTCAATTTCTTTAGCCAGATGCACAACCTCTTCCCAGGTGCTGCCGTCTTCAATCAGATCAAGCATCGACAAGCGGTAGATGATGATAAAATTCTCACCCACCCGCTCCCGAACACGGCGCACAATTTCGATCGGCAACCGAATGCGGTTCTCGTAGCTTCCACCCCACCGATCCGTTCGGTGATTGGTGTGCGAAACAATGAACTGGTTAATGAAATAACCTTCCGAGCCCATGATCTCAACGCCATCATAGCCGGCTCGCTGAGCCAGGGCCGCACAGGTTGCGTAATCTTCGATCTGCTTCTGAATACCCTCTTCATCAAGCTCTTTGGGCTTGAATGGGTTAATAGGCGCCTGAATGGCCGAGGGTGCTACCAGAGACGGGGAATACGCGTAGCGGCCGGCATGGAGAATCTGCATACAGATCTTGCCGTCCGCCTCATGTACAGCCTGCGTAATCACTTTATGTGAGTCAGACTCTTCTTCGTTCGTCATTTTTGCGGCGTGCTGGAAAACGGCACCTTCGGCGTTTGGCCCAATACCACCCGTCACAATAAGCCCGACACCGCCGCGTGCGCGCTCGGCATAGAAAGTAGCAAGGCGTTCGATACCTTCCTGCGACTCTTCCAGACCCGTGTGCATCGAACCCATCAGGGCACGATTACGTAAGGTGGTAAAGCCGAGATCCAAAGGCTCCAGAAGGTGTGGATACTTGCTCACGCCGGGGCTTGCAGTCATCGATGTACTCCTCATCATCATAATTGGTCAGGACGGGGAAACGCTCCCTCCCCTGTTGTTATGACGCTACATTACCCAGCATGCTCAGTAGCTACAATATCCAGCAACAACATTTGATTATCTTTAAATAACACGCATAATCTCTCTATGACACCCAAACGCCCCAAAACCACGAACGCTTTAGGCGATATCAGCCTTCTCTACGTTTCTGTATTGCTGCGCGCCATTGAAGCGGAAGGCGGCAAAACCGAAAAACTCCAAACCCAATTTCATCTCGGCGATTCAGCGCTCGCGTCGCCGGAGTCTCGCATCAGTATCCCGCGCTACATGCGACTGGGCCATGCGGGCATCACACTAACGGGCAATCCCGCACTTGGGCTGAGAATGGGCGCTCTGACTCGTCCGGCAGACGCCGGGTTGGCGGGATTCGCCGCCGAAACCGCCCCGTCGATTGGCCAGGCCCTTTCAACACTTATCCGGTACTCCCTGCTCACCAGCCAGAATTCCCGAGGCGAACCAACGGTAGACAAAACCGCACGACTGGCGCGCTTTCATTCGATCTCTCCCTACAACCAATACAACTATTTTGTCGTGGACTCGATTCTGGCGGCTTGGGTACAACTCGTGCGGCATATGACCGGTCGCTATGATGTGCTTGAGCGCGTTTGCATAGAATATCCATCGATTGGCCTGGACGAGCTGTTTGAAAGCTGGTTCCGCTGCCCGGTCGAATTCGGTGCTACGGAAAACTCAATCCAGCTCAAGGAAAGCGTATGGCGCCAGACACCCACACAATCACACGACGCCATGCACAGCAAGCTGACGAACTGGTGCGAAGAAGAATTAAGAGAGATACAGCAAGGCTGGAGTGTTGGCGATCGCGTTCAGCGACTGATGACGCCACTGCTTAGAGGTGAGACTCCAACGCTGGAGACGATCGCGGCCAAGCTCGGGACAACGCCTTGGACGTTACAACGACAACTGAATTCAGAAGGAACCGGTTTCAGGCAGCTTTTGGATGAAACCAGAAAACAACTAGCGAAGGACTATCTTAAGGAAACCAACTCGTCGCTCTCTGAAATCGCCTGGTTATTGGGCTTTGCAAACCCGCCGGCTTTTCATAAAGCATATCAACGCTGGTACGGCATTAGCCCGGGAGAGAGTCGAAAGATTATTCGAAAAGAAAGATGAGATAAAACGAACTAAAAGAGAGGTAAAAATGGCGGAGCGGACGGGACTCGAACCCGCGACCCCCGGCGTGACAGGCCGGTATTCTAACCAACTGAACTACCGCTCCGCGCGGGCTGCCTTTGCAATCCGTTGATTGCTTGCTGACAACGAGGCGGAATTATATAGACCTCCGCCCCTATGTCAACGCTTTCTCAAAACTTTTTTCATTTTTTTGGCTTTGGCTATTAAGCAGTCACCTCGGTGACATCTTTGCTCTGAGCCGTCTTGCGGTATTCGATGGGCGTCATGTTGGACCAACGCTTAAATGCCCGATAAAACGTGCTGGGCTCAGAGAAGCCCGTCAAATACACAATCTCATCGATTGACTCGTCGGTAGTCGCCAACAATTGCCTGGCCAATCGGTAGCGAAAATCCGCCAAAACCTGATTAAAGCTCGTCTCGGCCTCGGTCAGTCGTGTCCGAAGGGTGCGGGCTTTAATGTCCAGACGCTCAGCAACCGAATCCAGAGTGACTTCTCCGCTATCCAACAACTCGGCAACAATGCGCTCGACCGATCCGACAATGTCTTTCTTCTCAAGCCTTGCAACCTGTTCACTAGCGAAGCGCTCATGCAGCGCCAGCAGTTCCGGCTCTGCATGTGGTGATGAATAGGACAGAACCTCGACAGGGAAATACAGTCGGTTTTCCTCGACACCAAACACTACATCACAACCGAGCACTTCTTTAACGTGTTCAATGCCTTGTTCACGGTCATGCTCAAATTCAACACGGGACGGATAAAACCGGTCACCCGTAATGGATTTGAAAAAGGTGATCAACCCCTGCACAAAGCATTCGTTAAAATGCTTGAGCCGACGAACTTCCTCGGATGCCGCATCCAACACCATGCACGCTTCATCGCCTTCGATATAGAACGCTGTGTTGGCAGCATCGCTCAGCAATCGCTGATAGTTTTGAGCCCGGCGGAGACCATCGCCGAAGGTGGGGCTGCTTAAAAACAAATACTCCAGGACTTGCCCTTTGTAGGGCGGCAATACGGCCCCCAAATGCAAACCGATGTCCGGGTCGCCCGATTCGACTTCTACCGCGTGCCAGAAATAGAGCTGCGCACTATGGGGCGTTCGAAGCTGCTCGGTGTATACATAACTTTCATCTACACCCAAGCGACTAAAAACAGCGTCGGTATCAATACCTTTTTTTTTCATCGCTTCGTAGATCAAGCGCAACATCACACCAGCATCACGTAGTTCCTGCATAGTTTCCCTTGTATCCCGCGTTTCTATAATTAACAGCGATCGCTTTGGCCCGCTGGACAACGCCCGAGGCTTGCTTGGTCAATGCCCGTTGCAACGGGGTTTGACAGACTTCCTGGCAGCCTCGACTGTGGCCATCCACTAGTATCATATCAGGCCATAGAAGCACAGTTGTACTAAACCGCGAATAAACTTCAACAATACAACTAACTTTTATAACTTACCGGCGACGACCCGGCAACGGAGACAGCATTCATGCCCGACTCGATCATTTACCGAAACACGACGCCCAGCCTGCTCCCGTTATTTGGACGAGCCTTGCTTCCCAAACAACAAAAACCGAGTGACAACACACGCATTCCAGAACTACAGGCTGAAGTGGTCGGCATCGCTACAGACACAGACACGCTGCCCAGCTATCGCAAAGTTTGCGGTTTCAAAGCCGGATCAGAACTACCCCCAACCTGGCCTCATGTCTTGGCATTTCCACTGCATCTGAAATTACTAACCGACCCTCAGTTCCCTCTTCCTTTGCTGGGACTGGTACACATCCGCAACAGCATCACACAGTACCGACCGGTTTTAACCGGAGAAAACCTGGATATTCGCGTAACGCTGAGCAATCAGCAACGAACCGACAAGGGCATTGAGTTTGATTTGGTGACGGAAGCACGTTCTGCCGGCACGCTGATCTGGGAAGAAACCAGCACAAACCTGTTCCGCATGGCAGCACCTAAAACCTCCGGGACTAAAGCAAAAAACGCTCGCAACAAACTGGAGACACTGACGTACACCGATTTGATCACCGCCCCGGAAAATATCGGCAGACAATACGCCAAGGTAGCGGGAGACCGAAATCCCATCCACCTCTACACACTGACCGCAAAAGCTTTCGGATTTCCCAGAGCAATCGCTCACGGCATGTGGAGCAAGGCCCATGCACTGGCAAAACTTCAGCAGCGAGAAGATTGGGCAAGCGGCGCATTCACCATCACCTGCGCCTTCAAAACACCGCTACTGCTACCGGGCACGGCCCAGCTAAACTGGCAGGAAGGGAGTGATGGCTGGGATTATCAGGTACTAAACGAGAAAGGCACAGCACCGCATCTGAGCGGACGTGTAGACTGGCTCTAGGCGAGCCAGTCCGAAGGCAGGACTGCCTGAACAATCAGGCAGTGAGGTTACTCGGCAGTGCAGGCGTCTGTGCCTGCACCCGCAACCGGAAGCGTGAAGTAGAAGCAAGCTCCGGCACCATCAGGTCGCTCGTAGCCGATTTCTCCACCTTGAGCCTGAATCAGGGAGCGGCACGTGGCCAGACCAATTCCCATGCCGTCTTCTTTGGTGGTGAAGAACGGATGAAAGAGTTTTTCTTCCGCTTCTTCAGCAACACCTACACCGTGGTCCCGCACCTGCACGCGCACGCATTTCTCGCTACATTGACGAGCCGTTACCTCGACGGGCGCGGAAGAACCGGCCGCTCGGGTCGCCTCAAGCGCATTGCGAATGAAGTTCAGAGCCACCTGTTGCACCTGTACCGGGTCCGCGACCACATCCGGCAAGCCGTCTTCGATAACCACCTCAATCCCGCCTTCATTGTTGCGCATATCCACTTCCGCAAACTGGCGAGTATCATCAAGCAGCGTGGATACCGCTACGATCTCTTTGCCGGTCGCCGGTTTTTTCATGAACCGGCGAATACGACGAATGATTTCACTGGCACGGTGGGACTGCGCTTCAATTTTTTCCATGGTTTCGTGCAGCAGGGAGAGGTCGGGGTTTTCTTTCGCCATAACCCGGCCAGACACTCGCGCGTAATTGGCAATCGCCGTCAAAGGCTGATTAACCTCATGAGCAAATCCGGCCGCCATCTCACCCATCGTGGTCAATCGCGAGGTGTGGGCCAATTGGTCCCGCTGCTCCTGCACCAGTGCCCGGGCTTCTTCCAAGGCTCGTTCGTTGTTGAGTTCTGCGGTGATATCCCGAAATACCACGACCGCCCCGTGCAGCTCATCGTTATCCAGCTTCGGAGTTGCTCGATACTCTGCCGGGAAAGCCTCGCCATCAACACGCTTTAACTGAATGTCCCGCTGATGCTCGGCGACCCCCTGCCGACAGGTTCCCATCACCGGCAGGCAGACATCACTGTCAGATGCCGTCGCAAAATGCAGCTCAAAAAAATTCTTTCCGATAAGGTCTTCAACGGGAGAGTTCACGATCATCGCAGCGGCCTGGTTCGCAAACTCAATCACGCCATTTTCATCAAGGCCGTAGATGCCCTCACTGATGGAATTAAGAATGCGGGCCTGATCACTGACCAACTCACGGTTGCGAGCCTGCAACTCCCTCTCAAGACGAATAACTTTGGCGTGGGTATCTACGCGGGCAATCACTTCCTGAGACTGGAACGGTTTGGAAATGTAATCGGCGCCGCCCAGCGAAAACCCCTTCACTTTGGAGGCCAGATCATCAAGCGCTGACAGGAAAACCACGGCACAATCAGAGGTGACCGGATCGTTTTTGAGGCGCTCACACACCTCGTAACCATCCATCTCCGGCATCATGATATCCAGCAAAATAACTTCAGGGCGATGACGGTGGGCGAGATCCAGAGCTTTTGCGCCTTCGTTGGCAATCAGCAATCGATACCCTTTGTCTTTCAGGGTCTCGTATAGAACCTTCAGGTTCTGCGGATTATCATCCACCAACAGAACCGTCACCTCTGAGTTTTCACTGGCAATTGCAGTCATAGTCAACCTAATCGGTTATAAAGATTCTGGCATGATGACCATACCAGCCCGATCAGTCGATAAGGTCCTTTACGGACAGCACCATACGCACCAGGTGTGCGAGGGAATGCGTGCCCATCTTGTGCATCACCCGTGAACGATGGATTTCAACCGTTCGCTGGCTGATCTCCAGCTCAATGGCGATCACTTTGTTTGCCTGGCCGGCGATCATCCGGTCCATGATTTCCGTTTCACGCGGAGTCAGGCTTTTCACACGGCGCACGATTTCCATACGCTCGCCCAACGTCTTACGCTGCTCTCGGTCCTGCTCAAGGGCCGCCTCAATCTTTTCCAGCAACGCTTCTTCCCGGTAGGGCTTCTGAATGAAGTCCACCGCACCCTCTTTCATGGCGTCAACGGCCATTGGAACGTCGCCGTGGCCGGTCACGAAGATGATCGGCAAGATGGAATGCTTTTCGTTGAGTTTCTTCTGCAACTCCATGCCGTCCATACCGGGCATCCGGATGTCCAGCACGATGCAGCCTGCCATCTCTTCCGAATAGTCTTTCAGGAAAGCGCCTGCATTTTCGTAGGTTTTCACCGGCTTGCTGTCAGACTTCAGCAACAACGCCAACGAATCACGGACGGCTTCGTCGTCCTCTACTACGTACACAGTCTGCGGGGTATCAGTCATGAAGGTTCACTCTCCTGTCCGTTTTGTTATAGGCCCAATCAGTGAATGGAAGGATCTTTTTGATCGTCCCGAGCGTGCTCCTGGCGCTCATGTTCACGCATTTTTTCTAATCTTTGCTGGATAATGCCAAAAACGCTCTGCTTAGGGTACCTGCCTTTGCTGTCAGCCTTGCCTGCAGGCTTACCCAACAACAGTGTAATCGCCTCTTCCACGCGGGCAACCGGATACACCGAAAACTTTCCTGCTTTAGCAGCCTGCAGCACTTCGCTATCCAGCATCAGGTTCTGAACATTGGTATGCGGGATAATGACTCCCTGGCTCCCGGTCAAACCGCTTTTCAGCTGGCATGTGGTATAGAAGCCTTCGATTTTCTCGTTTACACCACCAATCGGCTGCACCTCTCCAAACTGGTTGACCGAGCCGGTAATCGCCAAATCCTGACGTACAGGCACATCCGACAAGGTGGAGATCAGTGCCACCAACTCTGCCAACGAGGCGCTGTCACCGTCCACTTCGCCATAGTTCTGCTCGAAGGTCAGACTGGCAGACAAGTGCATGGGATCATTCATGGCAAAGTGCGAGGCCAGCCATGAACTGAGAATCATCACACCTTTGGAGTGAATGTTTCCGCCCAGTTTTACATCGCGCTCGATGTCGATGATTTCGCCGTCACCGTAGTAACAAGAAGCCGTGACCCGATTGGACAATCCAAATTCAAACCCACCCGTCGATAACACAGACAAGGCGTTCACCTGCCCCACACACGTACCGGTGGTGCTTACCAGCGTTGTCCCGTCCCGAATGGAATCGTAAAAATGGTCACGAATTCGGCTGTCTCGATAGCGAGCACTTTCGAGTGCGCGAGTCACGTGCACATCGCTGATCAAGCGAGCGCCCGCCTGCCGCGCCCAGAAGTCGGACTCTCTAAGCAGATTGGCAATATCAGCAGCATGCAACGATAGCCGGTCTTGGTGTTCAGCTCTGCGCGCACTGTATTCTATGATCCGAGCCACCGCTTTCGCGTTGCAGTGCAGCAGTTTCTTCTCAACCACCAGGCTGGCAATAAACTTAGCATACTGCACCTGACTGTCGACGGTGCGATACATCTCGTTTTCAAAGTCGGCAGTCACCCGGAACAGCTCTGCAAATTCCGGGTCGTATTCCTGCAGCAACATCCAGGTTTCCCGATCCCCGAAAAGCACAATTTTCACATCGAGCGGAACCGCTTCCGGCTCCACCGAGATGGTGCCGGACAGGGTTAATTCCCGCTCCAGGGAATTGATTTCAATGGCATGTGAGCGCAGAGCGCGCTTCAACGCATCCCAAACAAACGGCTGCTCCAGCACCTTTTCGGCGTCCATTAACAGATACCCGCCGTTGGCACGGTGCAAGCTACCTGGGCGAATCAGCGAAAAATCCGTGAACACTGTTCCCTTGTACGTGACGTTCTCCACGTAACCGAACAAGCTGTGATAAGTCGGGTTCTCTTCTACCACCACCGGCACTTCGTTGTTGCTTTGATGGACCAGCAAGTTGATCAGGTAGCGGCGGGGTGCCTTTCTATCCAACGAAGCATAGGCCATCGCCGCCTGCTCCTCACCGTCTTCCAGAAAAATATCGAGATTTTCAGCCAGGTCTTTACGCACAGCTTTCAGGTAGGTGACCACATCGGAATGCTTTTCGTATTTGGCTTCTAATTCATCAAACTGATGGCCAGATATCCCTTCAAGGGTTTCCTGGTTTAGCGCCTGCTGCTTTTCAGCGTACTCCAATTCCCAGTCGGCCAGTTTGCGAAGTGCCTGCCGGAGCTTTTTCTCCAGCTTGTTAATGACTTCTTCAAACTTATCCCGCTGAGCGTCGGTCAATTCTTTAAAACTTTCGGGTGTATGGGGATGATCCCCATTCATGGCAACCAGCCGATACCCGCCCGGAGTTGTGACAGTCAGACTGACCTTTTTACGTCGTGCTTGCGCAGCAACCTTTTCCAGTTCGTCTTCCTGCATTTTGACGTAGTCGTTTTTCAGGTTTTCAGCTCTTTCCAGAAAACCATCACCTTCAAACGTCTGGGGGATCATTTTGACCAAACGGGACATCAGTTTATCCATGTCCTGTTTCAGCTGATTCCCCATACCGGCCGGCAACTTAAGCAGTTTCGGATTTCTGGGTTCGTCAAAATTGGCGACATAGCACCAGTCATGTATCTGCTGCTTGGAATCGGTGTGGTGCTCAAGGTAGCGCAGCATCATCGTGCGCTTGCCCAACCCATTTCGGCCAACGGCGTACACGTTGTAGCCTCCGTGAGGCATGGCCAGCGCAAAACGAACCGCTTCTTCAGCTCGATTTTGGCCTACGATTTCGGCCAGAGGTTCCAATTGCCGGGTGGTTTTAAATGGCAGGTCTTTCAGAACACAGGCTTTGTACAACTGTTGCAGCGGCAATGACTTCAAGTTTGGTACCCGTCGAGGTCGATTTCAAATGGTAAAAACAACCTTGCATTGTAGTGCTTGCGCTGCTGACTGTCGCCTATCACTTCCAGTTTTAACGAATTGAATTAAACCAAACCCGCATCCAGACTGGCTGCAACGTACATGCCCAACTCTTCACACTGCTCGACAAATTCTTCTTTAAACTCGCCGCGACAGGTCAGAGGCTCGTTAACCAGCTTCCAACGTAATCCGGTGGTAATACTTTCAATCGCCCGGCGGGTGCCCGTGCCATCGTGACCGGCGCGAATGTAAAAAGCGAAAGGGAGACCTTGTGTCTCTTCAAGACAGGGGTAATAGCTTCGGTCAAAGAAGTCTTTGAGGGCCCCCGACATATAGCCGAGGTTTTCAGTAGTACCGAGGATGATGGCATCACAAGCCAGTACATCCTCGGGGCCGGCTTCCAGCGGTGCTTTTACAACCACGTCTACCGCTTCAATATCCGGATGGCGGGCGCCGTTTTCAACGGCTTCCCGCAATCGCAAAGTATTTGGAGATGGGGCATGGGCTACAATGAGCAGACGCTTCATATCTCACCTCCTGATACTGAAATTAAAGCAATTCGCCGTTTGCCTCAGCCGGTGCGGCTTCTGCCTCTTCCTTTTTAACCGGCTTTGGCATCAGCTTGTCACGAACCTTGGCTTCGATTTCCTGGGCCACGTCCAAATGCTCTTCAAGATACTTACACGCATTTGCTTTGCCCTGGCCGATCTTGTCACCGTTGTAGGCGTACCATGCACCGGCCTTATCAACAAAACCCTCTTTCACGCCCATGTCGAGCACTTCAGCCATGTGGTAGATGCCCTTACCGTACATGATCTGGAATTCAGCCTGCCTGAACGGCGGAGATACCTTGTTCTTAACAACCTTAACGCGGGTTTCGTTACCCACCACTTCGTCGCCGTCTTTGACCGCACCGATACGGCGGATATCCAGACGCACAGACGAGTAGAACTTCAGTGCGTTACCGCCGGTGGTGGTTTCGGGGCTGCCGAACATCACACCGATTTTCATACGGATCTGGTTGATGAACACCATCAGGCAATTCGCATGCTTGACGTTACCGGTCAGCTTACGCAGCGCCTGAGACATCAAACGAGCCTGAAGGCCAACGTGGCTGTCACCCATCTCGCCTTCAATTTCAGCCTTTGGTGTCAAAGCCGCTACCGAGTCAACGATGATCACATCAATGGCGTTGGAGCGCACCAGCATATCGGCAATTTCCAGCGCCTGCTCACCGGTATCCGGCTGGGACACCAGCAGGTCGTCTACGTTCACGCCCAGTTTTTCTGCATAGACCGGGTCAAGCGCGTGCTCGGCATCGATAAACGCACAGGTTTTACCCTGCTTCTGAGCTTCCGCAATAACCTGCAGGGTCAAGGTGGTTTTACCAGAGCTTTCAGGACCGTAAATCTCAACAATCCGGCCGTAAGGCAAACCGCCTATACCCAATGCGACATCCAGTCCCAAAGAGCCGGTAGATACCGCAGGAATGGCTTCACGGGGCTGGTCGCCCATTTTCATCACGGCACCTTTGCCGAACTGGCGCTCAATCTGGCCAAGCGCTGCGCTGAGTGCTTTCTTGCGGTTATCTTCCATTATTGCCCCACCTTGTTTACCTGAACGGCCGACTCTGAAAAGTTTGTGGTCAGCTCCGATATTCGAAAGGAAACACTGGAGGCCATCCAGTGTTTTTCCTGTATATTTGAACAGTATTAAAACATAAGCGTTGGCAGAGACCAACCCCCGCCCAAGCGAAAAACATCACAGCGTTCGCAGAAACTCTGTAACCCCCTGCAGGACATACAAAACTGCTTGTCTGCGCACCTGGTCACGGTCGCCATCAAAACACTCCACACGGGTTTCTGTGCTTCGGCCCTGAGCACCCCATGCAAACCACACCGTGCCAACGGGCTTTTCGGCGCTACCGCCCCCGGGGCCGGCAACACCACTTATCGCCACAGCCACATCGGCACCGGCCGCGCTCAAAGCCCCGGCAACCATCTGGCGAACCACCGGCTCGCTCACTGCACCATGCGTTGCTATAACTGAGGACTCTACGCCCAAAATCGCCTGTTTGGCATCATTGCTGTACGTCACCAGCCCTGCCAGCAGATACGCCGACGAGCCCGGCCTATCGGTCAAAACCTTGGCGACCCAGCCGCCCGTGCAACTCTCGGCGGTGGCCATTGTCCGGCCTTGTTTTTCCAGTAGGGCTGCCAATTCGCTGCCTGCCTGCTCAAGCGCCTGATCGGATGCCTGCATCGCTCAATCTCCTGTCAAAAGCCTTCCACAAACCCACGATCAATTTTATCTTTCAACCGCCAGACCCACCTTCCGGAGAACGCGAGCGGGCCGTAGCACCCTATGGCGGATCGGTCGCCACAGGAAATAAGGTACAACGTATAAGGCCGCGGTTGAAAGATTGCGAATTCGCCGGCATTCGTAGCGGCTCGTAAATTGGCCGCCAACGCCGGTGCGGCTCGAATTGCGTGCACTCCAGAGCGATTTAACGCTCGGTCCGATCGACTACACACATCCCCCACGGCAAACACCTCGGGATGGGACAGGCTTTGCTGGTGTTCATTCACCAACACAAACCCTTCGGCATCCACCGCCAGGCCACTCGATTTCAAAAACGGGAAGGCTTCTGAGCCCGTAACCGCAACAACCAGATCCGGGCGCATACTCGCACCGTCAGTCAGGGTCAGGAGCGGGCCGACAGCTTCCGCGCGCTGCTCAATAACATGCACACCTAACCGTTTCAGTTTCCGGCGGGCCAACTTCCGTATGCAAGGGCGAAACCCCGGCAAAAGCCCTTGATGACCGGTAATCAAACTTACTTCAATCGGCGCGCTAGCGCCGGTCCGGCCGGCATACGCAAAAGCCATCGCCAGCTCGGCACCGGCGGCGCCACCGCCAACCAACGCACAATGCAGCACCTCCGAAGCTGGCCGCTCCTGAACCCGCGACCAGCGTTCGTGAAACTGCTCCAACGGCTTAATACTTAGCAGTGAACCTGTGTATCCCCGCAGACTCGTAACGCTGGTTTGCGCGCCAATGTCGATCGAAAGCCAGTTGTAATCCACTAACTCGCCGCCCGCTAGCCGAACCTGCTTCTCGTCCGCTCGTATTTCCTCTACGGTGTCCAACACAATGTCAGCACCAGCCGCCAACGCCAGGGCTTCAGCATCAATTCGGCATTGATCAATGGAGTAATGCCCGGCAACCCAGCCGGGAATCATGCCCGAGTAATATTGCCATGTGGATGGAGTAACCAACACCAGCTCCACATCCGTCAGAGGTTCACGCAACCACTGCTTCAAAACAACCAAGTGCGCGTGGCCCGCTCCCATCAAAACCAATCGTTTCATCGCACCTCCAAGGACTGCCAGCAACACACCACAAACAAAGGTATTCTCAAGTGCGACTCCATCTGGTTAGATAAAAGGGCTATCGCTTAAGAGCCACAAACCCAAACATGTTTCGGAGCGCTAGATTTACGTGTCACACCCTTCCCGGGTTCAACCTGAGTTGTCCATCATCGTACCAGTGCTGAACGAGGCAGACGCAATAACGGGCCAATTGACGCATTTGGATCATTGGCGGCAACGAGGAGCCGAAGTGGTCATTGTCGATGGCGGCAGTACCGATCAAACCGCCGAGATAGCGCGCCGTGCTGATTTTAACGTCATAACCTCTGCCGCCGGTCGCGCGCTCCAGATGAACGCCGGAGCGCGCGCCTGCCATTCACAACACCTGTTGTTTTTGCACGCCGACACCAGGCTTCCCGAGAATGCGGATCAGGTTCTGGCTCGCACATTTAACACTGGTTCTCCAGTATGGGGACGCTTTGACGTGATAATACAGGGGAGCTCCAGAATGCTACCGGTTGTCGCCACTCTCATGAACTGGCGCTCGAGACTTAGCGGCATTGCTACCGGCGACCAGGCGTTGTTCATGACCCGAGGGCTATTCGACAAAACCGGTGGCTTTCCCGAGCAACCCTTGATGGAAGACATCGAGATCAGCAAACGTTTGAAAAAGCTCTGCCGTCCGGTTTGCTTGCGAGAAAAAGTCATCACCTCCGGCCGGCGCTGGGATGCCCGAGGCAGCTGGCCAACCATCATACTGATGTGGCAACTTCGGTGGGCCTATTGGCGGGGTGTTCCCGTACAGAAATTAGCAGAGCGTTACCGATGAAACCTGTCCGAATCATCATAATGGCGAAAGAACCCCGGCCCGGCCACGCCAAAACCCGACTGATTCCGGCTTTGGGGGAGTATGCTGCAGCGGCTCTGGCAGACCGCCTGTTTAAGCACGCGCTGCAACACGCCTTGGCCGCCAAACTGGGGCCGGTTGAACTGCACATTACCCCAGACCCGAACGCTCGGTACTGGCAGGATCTGCCCGGTATCGAACAGTGCGAGCTATACTCACAGGTGGCCGGCGACTTGGGGAGCCGCATGGCTGCCGCGGTACGAAGCAGTCTTGACCAAGACGCAGCTGTACTCATAATCGGCACCGACTGCCCGGACCTGACTGCCGGGAAGCTCAGAGCCATGGCGCAATCGCTGCAAACCCACGACAGCTGTTTGTGCCCGGTCAACGACGGTGGCTACGCGCTTATTGGCTTGCAGCGGTTTTCAAACTCTTTGTTTACTAATATCCCCTGGAGCACAGGCCAGGTTGCCCCAATCACCAGAGACAAAATCAAAGCGCTGGGCTGGACGTGCCACGAAAGTGAATACCTGAATGATGTAGACGAACAAACCGACCTTCCCCAGCTCGAAAAAAATCACCCCGAGCTGTTTTCGACGAACAGCTGAACGACGTTTAACCGGAATCACCAAGAAAGGATCTTCGAGCCCACAGCGGCTCGTGATAACATCCCACCCTTTTACACGATTGCCCCTATTTACCGAGGACATATGACGGCATCCGCGAAGAACCCGGCCAAGCAGGAATCTCCCAAGCACACTCCAATGATGCAGCAGTACCTCAAAATCAAAGGTGAACATCCTAACGAGATGGTGTTCTACCGTATGGGGGACTTTTACGAGCTGTTTTATGACGATGCCAAGAAAGCCGCCGAGCTTTTGGACATCACACTGACCGCGCGAGGCCAATCCGGCGGCAACCCCATCCCGATGGCGGGTGTCCCGTTCCACGCTGCGGAAGGCTACATAGCACGCATGGTCCGTGCCGGACAATCCATTGCCATTGCCGAACAAATTGGTGACCCGGCCACCAGCAAAGGTCCGGTTGAGCGAAAGGTCGTCCGCATTGTCACCCCGGGCACCCTCAGCGATGAAGCCTTTCTGGAAGATCGCAGAGACAACCTGCTGGCAGCCATCTTCAGCCACAAAGAGCAGTTCGGATTTGCTTCACTGGATATTTCCAGCGGCCGGTTTGCCGTATCCGAGCTTGATAACCTTGAAGCGCTGCAAGGCGAGCTTCAGCGCCTGCGCCCGGCAGAAATCCTGATCAGCGAAGATTTCCCCTACGGCGAGATTCTTGAAAGCTTCACCGGCGTTCGTCGACAAGGCCCGTGGCTGTTCGAAATGGACACGGCGCACCGCATTATCACCCAGCAATTGCAGGTAAAAGATCTGACCGGCTTTGGCTGCGAAGACCTGCATTTGGCCATCTGTGCCGCGGGCTGCCTATTGCAGTACGCGCGCGAAACTCAGCGCACAGCCCTGCCCCACATCCGTAAACTAACCCGGGAGCGCCGGGAGGAAGCGGTAATTCTGGATGCGGCCAGCCGCCGTAATCTGGAGATCGACACCAATCTGATGGGCGGCCACCAGTACACCCTCGCGTGGGTGATGGACCGCACCGCCACCCCCATGGGTGCACGGGAATTGCGCCGCTGGCTGAACCGCCCCCTGCGTGATATTCATGTAGTCCGCCAACGCCAACAAGCCGTCGCCGCGTTGCTGGACGGCTTCCATTACGAACCCATTCACGATCTGCTCAAACGTGTCGGCGATATTGAACGCATTCTCGCCCGGGTTGCCTTGCGGTCTGCCCGCCCCCGGGATCTGGCGCGCCTTCGCGATGCCTTCCAGGCCCTGCCCGACCTTCAGGAAACCCTGAAATCCGTGCAATCGGAGCATGTTGCGCATCTTGCGAACACCGTCAGCGAGTACCCTGAGCTGGCGTACCTGCTTGAACACTCCATCATTGAGAACCCACCCGTGGTGATTCGTGATGGCGGTGTGATTCGAGAAGGTTTTGATGCCGAACTGGACGAACTGCGCAACATCAGCGAAAACGCGGGACAGTACCTGCTCGATGTGGAAACCCGGGAACGCGAACGCACCGGCATCAGCACCTTGAAAGTGGGTTACAATCGGGTGCACGGCTACTACATCGAAATCAGCCGAGCCCAGTCGGATCAAGCTCCGGCAGATTATATCCGCCGCCAGACTCTGAAAAACGCCGAGCGCTTTATCACGCCCGAACTGAAAGAGTTCGAAGACAAAGCGCTAAGCGCCAAGAGCCGCGCCCTGGCCCGGGAAAAAGGCCTGTACGACGAAGTGCTGGAAACCGTTGCCGAACAGCTGGCCCCTTTGCAAGATGCAGCCCAGGCGCTGGCCGAACTGGATGTGCTGAGTAATTTTGCCGAACGCGCTACCAGCCTTCGCTTCACCGCACCGGAGTTCACCGACGAGCCGGGCTTTACCGTCGAAGAAGGTCGTCACCCGGTGGTTGAACAACTGCTGGATGAACCGTTCGTCCCGAACAATCTTCTGATCGACGACAAGCGCCGCATGCTGGTGATCACCGGCCCGAACATGGGTGGTAAATCGACTTACATGCGCCAAGCCGCGCTCATTGCGCTGCTTGCCTACACCGGCAGTTTCGTGCCCGCTGACCGCGCGGTACTGGGCCCGGTTGACCGGATCTTTACCCGCATGGGCTCATCGGATGACATCGCCGGAGGCCGCTCGACCTTCATGGTAGAGATGACCGAAACCGCCAACATCCTGCACAACGCGACCGAGCACAGCCTGGTGTTGATGGACGAAGTCGGCCGAGGCACCAGTACCTTTGATGGTTTGTCACTGGCCTGGGCTACCGCCGAGCATCTGGCCAAAGAAATTCGGTGCTACACCCTGTTTGCGACCCATTACTTTGAGCTGACGCAGCTAGCCGAAGATTTGGAACACGCGGTTAACGTGCACCTGACCGCTACCGAGCATGATGACAGCATCGTGTTTCTGCACAATGTCCACGATGGCCCGGCAAGCCAGAGTTACGGCCTTCAGGTTGCACAATTGGCGGGTGTACCTCAAGACGTTATTCAACACGCCAAAGCACAGCTGGCGCATCTGGAAGGCAGTGCCGGCCCGGCGGCCGAGGTTCCAAAATCCGAGCCCGCACCGGCCCAGGCCCCAGTGACCGCGCCAAGCAACGATGATCACAGTGCATTCCAGGGCGACATGTTCGCCAGCATGGGGCCCAGTGACGTCGAACGCGCGTTGCAAAAGCTGGATGTTGATGATTTAAGCCCGAGAGACGCACTCAATCAGCTGTACGAACTTAAAGCGTTGTTGCGAAATTAGCAGAAATAAACGGTAACTTGACCCAAGTAATAAGGTTATAGCGCTCTGAGGCTTGCGGCTGGCAAGGGCGCTCCCTACAATATCGCGCATAAATTAAGAATGGGGCCGATTTTTCCGAGCTCCTGATGAGACTGTTTGTTCTACGAACCAGGGATCTGACTATGGCGTTTATCGTTACTGATAACTGCATCAAGTGCAAATACACCGACTGCGTAGAAGTCTGTCCGGTAGACTGCTTCTATGAAGGCCCCAACTTTCTGGTTATCGACCCGGACGAGTGCATTGATTGTGCTCTGTGCGAACCAGAATGCCCGGCAGAAGCCATCTTCTCGGAAGACGAGCTACCTGCTGGCCAGGAAGCATTCATAGAGATCAACGCCGATCTCGCGGGTACTTGGCCGAACATCACGGAAAAGAAAGACCCGCTGCCAGATGCAGAAGAATGGGACGGCAAGCCAGACAAGCTCCAGTATCTGGAGCGCTGATTGCAGCCGATGCCGAAAACGAAAAGGCCGGAAGAGAAACATCTTCCGGCCTTTTTTGTGATGTGTGACCCGTCCTGAAAGACGCTAGTCTTTCAACAACTTCTTGGCCGCCGCAGAACGGTAGAATGCCCCCAACCGTCGGCGCAACAAAGCTTCCAGATAGCCTTCTTTCCGCAACACATCAACCATCGGCAGAGCCAGCTCTTTGAGCTCGGTGGCAATGACCTCACGGGTAACACCTAAATCTTGCAGTAAATCCATAACTGGCACAGGGCCATACTTCTCGTAAAGGTGGTCAACCACCGCCCGGGCGCAGCCTTCGAAATACGGCGTTTGCCGGAAGTTCAGCCAAAACTCGTAGCCGAGCACCACAAATTCCTGCAGGCGCACATCGCCCAGCCCCTCGTTCAGTTCTGCGATGGTGGTTCCCTCCAGCGAAACCCAAGCGGCCATCACGCTATCCCGAAGCTCATCGTCTGTCAGGGCTTTCTGAAGAAACTGCTCACTCCGGGTGATCAGCCCCGGAAGACTGTCGGACAACCAGGCCTTGATGCGGCGCTCGAAGGTTTCATCCAGGCCCGGCACGGCTTTGTTGGCAACCTTCTTGCCGAACTTCATCATAGAACCGACACCCGGTACCGAGCGGGTCAGCAAATTGTCTTCATACAGATAGTTGACCAAGCCGTGGTACACCACATTAGAAACAAGTTCTTGGTATACCGGGTGTGCCATAATTTCTGCAATAAAAAGCTCACGCTGCTGGCGCAATTCCAAGGCTTCTTCAACAAACGCGGCCGCTTGTTCCCGCGACAGTATTTCGCCCAGAGTGGTGTCAGCTTGCACCGGCGCACTGGCCACCTTCGCCGCCATTTCGCCGGCCAGCTCAGGGATACCTGCGTCCAGTTCCATGTTCACGACAATGCGTTGAATCACACCCATCACCTGTTCCGCGCTGACCAGCTGCGACAGCGTCACGGTGCCTGCATAACCAAGCAGTTCATCCACCTCTGTTTCGAGAAACTTGGTGAGCCTGGCACCTTTTAAAGCCGACAACTCGTGCTTAACGTGCGCTTCAAGGAGCTTGTCGGCCAGATCAGTGCCCGATGTGGTCATAGAGGTGCTATCCATTCTTATTGATAATCCTGAAATTCATGAGGTTCCGACGCCAGGCTCAGGCATATGCTGCCCGGCCCTACATAGATCGAGCTGGTGATGCCCATTTGCGACAGCAGCAGCTCAACATTGTGCCGTTCGCAGGTTTCACGCAGGCGGTCCAGCGCGGGCAAAGCTTCGATTTCATCCCAGCTTAACCCGCAGGACAAGCTGACATAAGGCGTCAGTAATCCAGCTTCAACACGACTGGCGGCATAGTTCATCACGCGCTCAACGGCGGTATCGAAGTTAAAGGTTTTCGCCACCGGCTTTCCTTCCACCCCTTGCCCAAAAATCACCGGTGTCAGGTTTAAAGCTTTCCCTAAAAACGCCGCGACAGCCGAGACACTTTTGTCTCCTCGGCGCCGCGCACGCTCGCGGATGTAATGAATATCCCGCGGAATAACGCAGGTGAAGATGTTATCGGAAAACGTTTCAACTTCGTATTTCAACGCATTCTTGGAAACTTTTTGCTCAATCAGCTTGAGCGTATGCGCCGCCAACAAGCCTTGCCCGGCAAAAATCTGTTTGCTGTCAATCACCCTCATGGAAAACTTGCCGGCTCGACCGGATGCCTTGCGGGCCGTTTCATAGTTCGCCATTACCGTGTGCATTGCATCACTGGCATTCTGAAAAATCAGGCTTCGGCTTCGGGTGACGGTTTCACAAATGGCGATATCGTATTCGGGGACAATCTTTTCCATGAACAGTTCGTGTATTTGCTCAACCGAAAACGCTTCTGTTTCAGCATGGTGTCCTTTTTCCAACAGACCACTCTGATAAAACCGCTGGGTAAGCGCCGGGTCGTGGGTATCTATGTAGGTTTCACCATTGATGATCGCAGTGACCGGCAGGATAAACAGGCCATGCCTGATG
>Ga0208435_100027_pt1 | contig 88731 bp, 83 predicted proteins | sample 24_taG_FD_184097 | JGI IMG/M metagenome (GOLD analysis project Ga0208435, IMG submission 184097) | Marine viral communities from Cariaco Basin, Caribbean Sea - 24_WHOI_OMZ (SPAdes) (version 2) | ecosystem: Environmental > Aquatic > Marine > Oceanic | place: Caribbean Sea: Cariaco Basin...
GCACTTCATCGCTGATAATACTGCTCCCTTCGGGAGTGGAAACGTAGGCCGCTGCCAGCTTGAGTCTTTATTCAAAGCCAAATCTAACTCAACTACTTTAGTTGCTTTAGGTTTGGCTTTTTTTTTAGCCTACTTTTTTATCATTTCCGCTCTACTTTTATTATTTATCATTTTCTTTTAATTTGTTTCATATATAATATTAAACTGTCTACATTTTATTTTATAGGAAACGCTTTGTTTAAACGTAACATTGAAAAGGTATTAAAGCTTTTAAGTATATTCCCTCCTTTATTAGTTATTGTGTTATCTTTGGTTATTACAAGTTACGTTGTGTATGAAAATCAATTAAATTTTGAAAAAGAGTCTTTACAATTAAAAAGAGAGTATTTAAGGCAAAAGAGACTTGATATACAAAATAGAGTTAAAGAAGTAGAAGAATATATTAAATACGAATATAAAGATACTGAACAACGATTAAAAGTTGATATTAAAAACAGAGTTAATGATGCTTATATGATAATTACTGGTATTTTAAATAATAATAGTGATTTACCTAAGAATAAACAAATAAAACTAATTAAAGATGCTTTGCGTGATGTTAGGTTTAATGATGGAAGAGGCTACTATTATATTTATAGTATGCAAGGTGAGTGTATACTTCTTCCTATCCAAAGAAAATTGGAAGGTCGATCTTTTCTTGAAGTAAAAGATAAAAGAGGAAAGTATATAACAAGATCAATCATTAAGTCTTTAGAAAATGGTGAAGAGGAGTTTATGCATTGGTGGTGGTACAAACCTAGTGATCCTAATAAACAGTATAAGAAGATATCTTTTAATAAGTATATACCTCAATTAGATATGTATGTTGGTACTGGTGAGTATATTGAAGATTATGAAGATGTGATAAAACAAAAAGTATTAGATTACATAGCAAGTTTAAAATATGAAGAAGGCAACTATATTTTTATTTTAGATTATCATGGATTTGTATTAAGTCATCCTAATCCAAAAATAATGGATAAAAATATTAGACTTTTAAATCAACATGATAGAAATAATTTAAAAGAGATTATTGAAATTGCTAAACGTGGTGATGGTTATATATCTTATGGATCTAATTTTTTTGGACAATATGAAAATAAAATGATTAAGACCTCTTATATCACTGGACTTGATAAATGGAATTGGGCTATTGGTACAGGGTTCTATAAAAATGAATTAAACAATCAAATTCTTTTGAAACAAAAAGAGATTGAAGATCATAATAAAGAGTTTATATTTAAGATTATTGCATTAAGTATTATTGTTACTTTAATTTTAGTATTAACTTTGTATTACAATATTGAGTTTTTAAAAGATAGATTTGAAAAAATTAATGCAAAAATTAAAAAAGAGGTTAAGTTGAATCATGAAAAAGATAAGCTTCTCTTTCATCAATCAAAAATGGCTTCATTAGGTGAAATGCTTCAAAATATAGCTCACCAGTGGAGACAACCTTTATCTATAATATCAACTGCTGCTAGTGGTGTAAAACTTAAAAAAGATTATGATCTTTTAGATGATAAATATATTGACGAGTCTGTTGATACTATAATGAAGTCAACTAGATATTTATCTAAAACAATTGATGACTTTAGAGACTTTTTTAAAAGTGATAAAAAAGAGGAAAATTTCAATATAAAAAATGCGATACAAGATACTTTGGATATTTTAAATGTAAAACTAAATAATAGTGAAATTGAAGTTTATTTTGAAAAAAGTGATTGTAACTATCTTGGATTTAGAAATGAACTAATACAAGTAATTATGAATATATTAACTAATGCTATTGACGCTTTAGAAAATATTGATCATAAGAAATACATTTTTATAAATACTAGTATTAATGATAAATTTATTGAAATCTCTATAAAAGATAATGCAGGTGGTATTGCACAAAATATAATTGACAGAGTCTTTGAACCATATTTTACTACAAAACATCAAGCTCAAGGAACTGGAATAGGACTTTATATGAGTGAGGAAATTATAGTTAAACACTTAAAAGGGGATATATTTGTAAATAACTCTTCTTATATCTTTGAAGATAATGAGTATATGGGAGCAAATTTTATAGTTAAATTACCACTTAAATCTGAAAATTAATTGGACATAAAAAAAGGCCAGTTGTAAAACAACTGGCCTTTTGTTTGGAAAGAACGAAATACTACAGTCTAGATTCGTATCTTCTAAGCATGTATAATCTCTTAAGCATTTTCTTTCTAGCAGAAATTTTTTGCTTTTTTCTGATTTCAGTCATTGGCTCAAAAAATCTTCTAGCTCTAGTTTCAGTAACAATAAGATTTCTATCACATTGCTTCTTAAACCTTCTGTATGCTTCGTCAAAAGATTCGCTCTCTTTTACTTTAATGCCTGGCATGTAAAGTTCACCCTCTTTCTTTTTAAAATTTAGGGTGACATTATATTTAAAGTTTACTTAATTTCAATTTAACTTAACTTAGAATATAATAAAAAGATTTATATTAAAGGCAATATTTTGAATTTAACACATTTAGACGATAATAACAGACCTAAGATGGTTGATGTTTCAGGTAAGAATGAAACTACAAGAGTAGCTGTAGCATCAGGTAAAATTTCAATGTCTCAAGAGGCATATGATGCAATTATGGAAAATACTACTAAAAAAGGTCCTGTAATTCAAACAGCAGTTATTGCTGCAATTATGGGTGTTAAAAAAACTAGTGATTTAATTCCTATGTGTCATCCACTATTATTAAGTGGTATTAACTGTGATATTAAAGAATTACCAGAATTACCAGGTTTTAAACTATATGTAACTGCAAAGTTAAATGGTCAAACTGGTGTTGAAATGGAAGCATTAACAGGAGCTTCTGTTGGATTATTAACTATTTATGATATGGTAAAAGCTATTGATAAATCAATGGTTATTTCAAATGTACAATTAGAAGAAAAGTCAGGCGGAAAAAGTGGTGACTTTAAAAGGGAAAATGTTTAAGAATGATTGATTTAAATAAAGAGAAATTAAAACTTGATTATCCATGTAACTGGAAATATAAAATTGTAGTATTAGAAGCTACAGATATTAACAAAGTTATAAAAGATGTAATCTCTCAAAGAGAACATAAAGTAAATGAATCAAATGTTTCTAAAAAGGGAAAGTTTAAAAGTTATACTTTAGAACTGTTAGTTCACAGTGATGATGATAGAACAGGGCTTTACCAGTTATTAGGGCAACACTCAGATATTAAGATGGTTCTGTAGAGATTATATTTAAAGAAGTAGTATTATGAATAGAAGAGATTTTTTTAAACTTTCAGCTATTGGGCTTGCTTCAAGTTCTGCTTTCTCAAAAGAGATATTAGCAATTGAACCACCTGAAGTTAGAAGTCCATATTTTTATGTGGAAGATAAGTATAAAGCATCATTTAATTCAATTAGAAAAAAGCTTACATTAATTCAAAGACATGTTGGATATGGAAACTTTAATATTTTGAGTTTTGATGAAGCATTAAAAATTGCAAGTAACTCAATCAATATTGGTGCATTTACTAAAGATGAATTAGAATTTTTAGAATTTATTTTTTATTACAACCCTTCTTCACATGGTTTTTTTGGAGAAAGGATCTCTTTTAATATTACTGAAACTATTAATAAAAAAGAAGTTGTTAAAGTTCCTAGAACAGGTCATTATTTATTTAAAGGTCACTCTTTAGATACATATAATGAAATGATCAAAGATGTTGGGAATACTTTAACGCTTACTTCTGGTATTAGAAGTGTAGTAAAGCAGATGAAACTATTTTTTGATAAAGTTGCTTCTGTTGATGATAATATTACAATTGCTGCAATTTCACTTGCTCCTCCTGCATTTACTTATCACTCTATTGGTGATTTTGATGTTGGTAAAAAAGGTTTTGGTTATGCAAATTTTACACCAAGATTTGCCCTTACAAAAGAGTTTCAAGAAATTAGAAAATTAAAATATATTGATGTTAGATATACAATTAATAACAAGGATGGTGTAAGGTATGAGCCTTGGCACATTACGACTGTTTAAGATATTTTTAGTTTTCGTAATTTTTACAAAATTACATGCTCAAGTTCAAACTTATGATTTTGATTTTATAAAAAAAGGAAATCAAGATAATAATACTTTACTTTTAATTGGTGGTATTCAAGGTGATGAACCGGGTGCTTTTATGGCAGCTTCACTTATAGCAACCCACTATGACATCAAAAAAGGTTCAGTTTGGGTTATCCCTAATCTGAATTTTTACTCTATTATCAAAAGATCACGTGGTCCTTATGGGGATATGAATAGAAAGTTTGCTTCTTTATCAAAAGATGATCCTGATTATGAAACAATTCAAAGAATTAAAAACTATATTACTCAAAAAGATGTAAGTTTGATTTTAAATCTTCATGATGGAAGTGGTTTTTATAGAAAAGAGCATATTAACAATAAATTTTCTCCTAGAAGATGGGGACAGTGTGCCATAATTGATCAATCATATTTAGATGTTGATAAATATTCAAACCTTGAAGAAGTTTCAACTCAAGTAGTATCTCATATAAATGAAAAGCTTTTAAGACCAAGAGATGTATATAATGTGAAAAATACTCATACAAGACTTGGTGATAAGCAAATGGAAAAAACTCTTACATATTTTGCTATTAATAATGGTAAAGCAGCCTTTGCAAATGAAGCAAGTAAAGAGTTACCTCTACATGAAAGAGTTTATTATCATCTATTAGCTATTGAAGCTTATATGAAAGTAATGGGTATAGATTATGAAAGAAAGTTTGATTTGACTTCATTGAATGTTTATAATGTAATAAACAATGATATTTATATCTCTTTTTATGATGAGAAAATTAAACTGCCACTTACTAAAGTAAGAAGTCTTCTTAGATATTTCCCAATTGATAAAGATGGAAATGTAGAATTTACTCCATCAAACCCTTTGATGACTGTTGTTAAAAAAGGTAAAGAGTATATTATACATTATGGAAATAGAAGGTTAGCAAAACTTCATCCTGACTATATAAAGATTGTTGAGGATGATAGGAATATTTCTATTTTAACAGATGGAGAAAAAAAGAGTGTAAAGTTTGGAGATATTCTTTATGTGAAAAACTCTTTTAATATTGAACCAATTGATGATTTAAGAGTAAATGTAATTGGTTATACAAATTCAAATACTAAAAATGAAGTTGATGTAAATATCACTAAAAATGATGTTTTAAAAAGATTCTCAATTGATAAGGATGGAGATCTATTTAGAATAGAGTTTTATAAGGGTAGTGATTTTGCAGGAATGGTTTTATTAGGTTTTGAAAAATAAAAATAGAGTATTAATACTCTATTTTATTCCCAAGTAGTTAACTCTTTTTTGAATAGTTCTTGGTTTAGTTTTTTACAAGCTGTTTTGTAGATTTTCTCTACTCTTTCTTCATCGTCTCTTACGATTTCTTTTACTTCTTCTAATGATTTACCTTCTTCAAAAGCAGTAAATACTTTGTACTCTTTTTTAGTAAATTTTCTTTTTAAAACTTCTTGTAAATCTTCTTCAGGTCTTAAAGTACCTACAAGTTTGTCAATGTGTTTTAAAATTGATTCTGTGAAATTCATTTTTTTCCTTTAATTATTAATCCAGTTTTCTAATGTATTGATATCTTTATATGAAGTTAAATCAAGCATTATTGGTGTAATTGATACATAGTCTGCTTTAATAGCTTCAAAATCACAAGATTTATCATCGCTTTCTTGCCAGATAAGTGGATGAAGACCAATCCAGTAATACTCTTCACCTCTAGGGTTTAGATGTCTATCTGTATCGTTTCCATACTCTCTGTAACCAGCTTTTGTAATTTTGATACCATTACACTCTTGGGGTTTTATAGGTGGGATATTAACATTTAATAACTTTCTTTCATCTAATGGAAATTCCCCTTCAAATATTTTCTTAACTATTTTTGCAATAGTTTGTTTTGCTAAAGCAAAATCCCAACCATTTTTAATATCTGTACATTTACTTCTACATACTTGAGAAATAGCTATTGCTGGTACTCCTTGAAGTACAGCTTCCATTGCTGCAGCAGCTGTTCCTGAGTAAGTAAGGTCTTCACCCATATTTGCACCAATATTAATACCACTAACTACTAAATCAGGTTTATAACCCTCTTTAAATAGGTTATTTAAAGATATAAATACACAATCAGTTGGTGTTCCATCATCAACCCTATAGTAATCATCTTCAACTTTATCAAGTCTAAGAGGTCTATCAAGTGTTAATGAGTGACCACATGCAGATTTATTTTTTGCAGGTGCCACGACTGTGATTTTTGCAATGGGACTTAAAGCTTCTATTAAAGCCTTTAATCCAACTGCATCAAAGCCATCATCATTTGTTAATAAAATATGTTTCATCATGCGACTACGAATGCTCCTGGAATTTGATTTATTAGGTTTTCTACATTACTTGTAACTTTGAAACCTGTTTCTAGTTCTATATCTGCTAGTTTAGATTTGATTAAAAGTTTTAACTCTCTTTTCCCTTGATTATTTGCAACAATATCAAAAAGTTTATACATAGTCTCTTCTTTATTATCAAAAGGAATTGCAATAGTTAAAGGTGGTTCAACTTTTTCTATTTGTTTTGTTTTAACTTTTTCATTTTTTGCATCTTTTAAAGACTCAAGTTTTAAGATGTTCATTCTTGTAAAGTTCTCATCTTTTGTGATTCTAACTTTAATTGCAATAGGATCAGATTCACTTGGATTTTTCAGATCAATACCAAAATCCTCTTCAAGCTCTTTGATTCTATTTTCAAACATCATAAGTTCAATATTTCCGTGTAAGTCCATGATTGAAGCAATACCAAACTTATTTCCCTTTTTAGAGATTTTTTCAACAACACTTTCAATCTTTCCAACAAATAAAGCTTGAGAACCATCTGCTAACTCATCTATTTGAGATGATAGAGTATAGTTGATTTGATCAAGTTGTTCTCTATAATCATCAAGTGGGTGACCAGATACATAGAAACCTAATGAAGCTTTTTCAAGCTCTAGTAACTCTTTGTTTTCATATTCATCCATATGCTCAAGTTCTATTTCAACTTTTAGCATTTCTTCATCATCACCAAATAAAGAGTTTGTAGTTTGTTTCTTTAGAAGCATCGCATCTTTTACTTTATCACCAATTTGTTCAATCTGCTCTAAGATAGATCTTCTTGAATATCCAAATGATGTTAAGGCTCCTGATTTTGCAAGGGCTTCAATAACTCTTTTATTTACTTTGGAACCATCAATTCTTGAAACAAAATCTGATAGGTCTTTAAATGGACCATTTTCATCTCTTTCTCGAATGATTGCATTAATAGCAACATCTCCAGCACCTTTAATAGCACCCATACCAAACATTACTGTTTCTTTTTCATCAATTTCAGTAGCAGAGAATACAAGGTATGATTTGTTGATATCAGGTGGAAATAGCTCAATTTCCATTCTTTTAACTTCATCAACATACTTAACAACTTTATCAGTATTATCTTTTTCAAGTGTAAGTAAGGCTGCCATAAACTCTGTTGGGTAATAGCATTTTAAAAATGAAGTATAAAAAGTAACTAGACCGTAGGCTGCTGAGTGAGATTTATTAAATCCATATCCAGCAAACTTTACAATTAGATCAAACAGCTCTTCTGTATATTGTCTTGTAAATCCTTTTTTAACAGCACCATCAGCAAACTCAGTTTTAAGTCTGTCCATCTCTTCTTTAATTTTTTTACCCATGGCCCGTCTTACAAGGTCCGCACCACCAAGAGAGAAACCACCAACCTCTTGTACAATCTGCATTACCTGCTCTTGATATACAATAACCCCATAAGTTGTCTCAAGGATTGGTTTTAGAGGAGCTTCAAGTTCATCGTAGAAATAGTCAATCTTTGCTCTTCCGTGCTTTCTGTCAATAAAGTCATCAAGCATTCCTGACTCCATTGGACCTGGTCTATATAGTGCTAGAACGGCTACAATATCCTCGAAGTTTGAAGGTGCAAGTCTTTTACATAAATCTTGCATACCATCAGATTCTATCTGGAATAGTCCAATTGTATTACCCGTTTGAATAAGGTCATAAACACCTTTATCATTTACATCTTCTCTAATGAAGTCAATTCTTTTACCATGTCTTTTTTCAACAAGTTTGTTAGCTTCTTCAATAACTGTAAGGGTCTTAAGACCAAGGAAGTCGAACTTAATTAAATCCACATCCTCTACATATTTACCATTATATTGTGTGGCTAAAGTATCTAAACCTGAGGGTTTAAATAGGGGAGTCTTTTTCCATAAAGGTTCATTTGAGATTACAACACCAGCTGCGTGAGTACCGGCATTTCTATTTAGTCCTTCTAAGGCTAGGGCATATTCCCAAACTCTTTTTGATAGTGGATCAGAATCACAAAGTTCTTTAATTTTTGGCTCTTTTTCATATGAATCAGTAAGATTAATACCAAGTTCATCTGGAATAAGTTTAGCCATTGCATCAGCTTTTGCATAAGGCATATCAAGAACTCTGGCAACATCTCTAATAACACCTTTTGCAAGAAGTTTACCAAAGGTAATAATTTGAGCAACGTTTGATCTACCATATTGTTCAACAACATAGTCGATAATCTCACCCCTTCTTGATTGACAGAAGTCCATATCAATATCGGGCATCGATACCCTCTCTGGATTTAGGAATCTCTCAAAAAGTAAACCATAAGGCATAGGATCAATATCGGTAATAAAAAGTGAATAAGCAACTAGTGATCCAGCTGCAGAACCCCTTCCTGGACCTACTGGAATTTTCATTTGCTTAGCAACAATTACGAAATCCCATACAATAAGCATATATCCAGGGAACTTCATGTTGTTGATAATATCAATCTCAACTTGAAGTCTATCTTTATACTCTTGATGCTTCTCTTCTGGAACAATTTCAAGTCTAGTCTCTAAACCTTTCCAACACTCATGTTCAAATAAAGCAATATCATTTTCTAGTGAATACTCTTCTTCTGGAATAGGTATAGGCTGACCTGCTTCAGTTAATTTATCCCTAGTAAATTTGAAGTTTGGAGGAGTAGGGTTACCTAATTTAATCTCTAAATTACACTTATCAGCAATCTCTTGTGTAGCTTCAATGGCTTCAGGAATATCTGCATATAACTTTGCAATTTGTTCTGGTGATTTTAAATAGAACTCATGCACTGAGTGTCTAAGTCTATTTGGATCATCATAAAGTTTATTCATTGCAATACACATAAATGCTTCGTGTGCATCGGCATCTTTTGGGTTTAAGTAGTGCGTATCGTTTGTTGCAACTACTTTGATTCCCGTTTCGTGAGCAATTCTTAGAATTTGATCATCAACAAAGTGTTGGTCACCAATACCGTGTCTCATAATCTCTAAGTAGAAATCATCTCCAAATATCTCTTTGTATTCTAAAGCAATCTCTTTTGCTCTTTCATACCCTTTTGCACCGTTTTTAACGTTTCTTTCGTTTTGTAAATTTAGGTGCCAGTTTATTTCACCTTGTAGACAGGCTGCAGAACAAACTATACCTTCACTATTTTCTCTAAGAAGTTTTTTGTTGATTCTTGGATAGTAATAAAAACCATGCATATATGCTTGTGAAGATAAGAACATAAGGTTCTTATATCCTACATCATTTTTTGCATATAAACAAAGGTGATATCTTTGTCTATTTGTTTTATCTCCAATATCATCAGAGTTGTGAATATATGCTTCCATTCCAATGATAGGTTTAATACCTTCATTTCTCATGGCATTATAAAAGTCAATAGCTCCAAACATATTACCATGGTCTGTCATGGCAACAGAGGTCATACCAAGCTCTTTAACCTTCTTTGCAAGGGGTTTAATTTTGTTCGCACCATCAAGTAGTGAATATTCTGTATGTAAATGTAAATGTGTAAATTGTGGTGTATCAGACATAATATAAATCTTTAATAATTATTTGTTTTATAAAGATTAGATTATATCTAAAAAATGATTTTGAGCCTCTTTAAAACCAAGATTAAAACACTCTTCAAGTTCCTTGAAAGTAAATAGTGAAAAACCTCTTATGTGTTGGCTTCCCAAATATTGGTTTGTATTAGCAATTGAATGCTTATGGTTTTCATGTAATTGTTTTAGAAATTTTCTTTTTATTGCTTTGATTGGGTTCAATTTTTTTGTTGTATGAGAGTGTTGTTTTGGAAATAAATCAACTGAGAAAATATGATAATCTTTATTCATCAAAGGTTTAATTGGAACATTGTCAAATAGTCCTCCATCAATTAGTTTCATCCCTTCATATTTTACTGGTTTAAAAATAGGAATTAAAGCAGATGAAGCCATACATAAAGATACTGTATCCCCGCTATTAAAATAATGCAGTTTTTTCTCTCTGACATCATAGGCATTTACATATACTGGTTTTGGAATATCTTCTAATTTATCTATTGGAAGTAACTCTTTTACTATTTTATTAGTTGAATCAATTTTAAGAAGACCGTTTCTGAAATAGTTAAATTTTAAGGCTTGTCTTACATCTTTTGAAGCAAAGATTTTTAGTTGTTCTTTTGCACTTACTCCACTTGCATGGGAAGCTGAAATAATAGAACCAATTGAAGAACCAGAATAGGCTTTTATTTCGATTTTATTTTGTTCACAGTAGTGTAAAACCCCTAAATGAAAAGCACCACGTGCAGCACCACCACCTAAGGCTAAAGCTAAGTTATCTATCATTTTTATCTAACCAATCTATAATTTTAAATTCTCCATCGTAAGTTTCAACTATAGCAGTACAGTTTTCAACCCAGTCCCCGCAGTTTAGGTACTCAATACCGTCAATATCTCTGATTTCTGCTTTATGGATATGTCCACATATAATACCATCATATCCTTTATTTTTTGCGTGAGTAGAAAGTACTGATTCAAAGTCACTAATAAAAGAAACAGAAGATTTAACAGAGTCTTTTACATACTTAGATAAAGACCAATATTTTTTGATACCAACTTTTTGTCTTATGAAATTTAATACAGCATTTAAATAAAGAAGTAGGTCATAACCATAATCACCTAAAATAGCAAGCCATTTTTTTGTCATGGTAATAGAGTCAAAAAAATCTCCATGGGTTACATAATATTTCTTACCATTGATAGCTTCATAGTTAAGTTCATTTGAGATATTTAAAGAGTCCCCAAGAATTAAAGGAACAAAGGGTCTTAAGAACTCATCATGGTTACCAGTAATAAAGTGAACATTAGTTCCTTTTCTGGCTTTCTTTAGTACTTTTTGAATAACGTCTGAGTGAGTTTGTGGCCATACAAATTTACGTTTAATTGCCCAGCCATCGATAATGTCTCCAACTAAGATGAGGTTTTCGCTTTCGTTGTGTTTTAGAAAGCTAAGAAGTTTTTTTGCTTTAGAAAATCTAGTCCCTAAATGTACGTCCGATATAAAAATGCTTTTGTATTTCATGGAAGCATTTTAATCAAGGACGGTTACAATTAAATGACAATTATTTACTAGTGAAATTAAAAGATAATTGGAATCTTTCTGATGAGTTATTTATATATTTTTCGCAGGCATTTATATAGAATTTATTAATATAATGTTCCTCTTTTTTATCTATATTTTCAAATAAATCTTTTGCTTTTTTAAACTCTTGATTTTTATATAGTTTAAGGGCAGAAATGTATAAGCTATTTATTTCATCAAAATTTTTAGGCTTTTTATTTTTGAAACTAATTACTTCATATAATAAAACAGCATTTGTTTTTCCTTTTACTTCCACATATGCTAACTCTTTAAATATGTAGTCTTCTTCTAATTGCTCTTTTGTGTCATCTGTAATAAGTATTTTTGCACCTAACTTTTTTGTAAGTCCTTCAATTCTTGAAGCAAGGTTTACATTATCTCCAATAATTGTATAGTCTGATCTACCTGTTGAGCCCATTTCTCCAACAGTTACTATACCTGTATGGATACCAATTCCAATATCAATAGTTAAGTCATAGTTTTTTTCTAGGTGTTTATTTAACTCTTTTAATGACTCAAGTTGTTTAAGAGCGGCACTTACCGCACAATCTGCATGTTTATTGATATTTTGTGGTGCATTCCAATATGCCATGATAGCATCACCAATGAATTTATCTATTGTCCCATTTGTTTTTATAATTTCATCAGCCATTGGTTCCATATATAAATTTAGAACTTTAATAAGCTCTTGAGGATCATCTAGTTTTTCACTTAAAGGGGTAAAATCTCTAATATCACTAAAGAATACAGTTACTTCTTTTTTTACACCTTTAAATTGATTGTCACTTTGAGTTAATAAATCATTTACAACAGCAGGTGAAACTTTCTTTGAGAACTTATCTTTTATGATATTCTTTTGTTGACTCTCTTTTGAATAGTTTAGAATTTGTGCTATAACAGTTGTTAGTATAAGAGCAAGCAATGGATAGAATAAATCTAGTATTATTCCTTTTTGGAAAAGTAGATAGTAGAAAAATCCATATAAAGATGTAGTTATAAGCATAAATAGAGGTATAACAGCAAGTGCATTTACTCTTAGGTAAATTAATCCTAAAACAATAGTTAATAAAAATATTGTAATAGTCTCTATTGCTACAGCAAAACTTGGTTCATATAAAAAGTCACCTTTTAAAATATTATCAATTATATTTGCATGGATTTCAACACCAGGAATTGCTAAATCGTATACCATAGCTCTTAAGTCAGCCAAAGTAATGGCTGAGGTACCAAATAGGGCTATTTTCCCTTTGATTTCTTCTGGATCAAAATTACCTTGAACTATATCTACAAATGAGTAGTATTTAAAACTATTTTTTGCTCCTCTAAAATTAATAGACATAAAAGCATTTTCATCTGTTGGAATATATAAGTCATTTAGTTTTAAACCTTTTATTCCAAACTCATCTTCATGAATTTCAATTTTTTGTGAGCCAAGGGCAATTCTAATCATCTCTAAAGTAAGAGATGGATAGATTTTGTTTTCATATGAAAGAACCATTGGCATTTTTGTAATTTTCCCATGGCTTGAATTATATGCATTGAAAAAACCACTAGAATAGGCATAATCTTGAATTTCTGAGATATTAGTAACCACTCCACTTGAAGTGATAAGTTTAGATTTATTTTGGTTATTTTTTAAAATACTTTCAACTTTTGCATCAATAATTGGGGCAGGCTTACTTTTGTGTTCTAAATCTTGTGTAAAAAAATAACCTAAAATAGTGGGAGTATTTGCAACAACTTGTCCTAGAACTTTATCATTATTTTGAAACTCACCTTGTACTCCTAAAACTTCAGCCATATGTGAAGGTGAAGATCTATCATGTTCAGAGAATATAATATCCATTCCCATCATACCGATTTGAGCATTTGTAAGATTGATTAGAGCTTGAGCCATAAAATCCCTAGGAAAAGGCCACTGTCCAATTGTGTCGATACTTTTTTCATCAATGTCAATAATAATTACTTGATTAGTAGTCTCTACTTCTCCTCTTATTTCAAAGAAGTATTCTCTTAGTTTATTATCGAAAGTTGATGTGAAAGATTTGAAGTTTACATAAGTAAAAATTAGGCAAATAAAGATTAATATAAAATATATTGTTTTTTTTAATTCTAACTGTTTCATGTTTGAATTTATAATCCTTATTTTATAGCTAATTATATTTTCTACACAAAAAGTAAATAGTTTTTTATTAAAATTATTTTTTAAAATTAAAAGGTTTCTTATGAAAAAAATATTTTTTATTACGGTGATTATATCACTTTTCACTTCACTTTTGGCTTCACAAAAAATTAATACATCGGGAGATGTTTTAGTTAATGGAAAGAAACTAACAAAATCTACAGTTATCAAAATTGGTGACTTTATAGAAACAAAAAAGAACTCAAAAATCAAGTTTAATATAGGACCTAATGCATTTTTAGCAAAAGGAAAATCAAAATTTAAACTTGAAGATAACAAAGGCGTTAAAACTTTAAATGTACTTTCTGGTGGAGTACTTGCAGTATTTAAAAAAGGTGATGGTAAACATGCCATAAAAACACCAAATATGACAGCAGGTATTAGAGGTACTGGGGTATTTGTAAATTTTGATGAAGAGAAAAAGAAAGCTTACTTTTGTACATGTTATGGAGAGACTCACTTACATACACATAAAGAAGAAGCTAGATATTCAGCAGATCACCATAATATGGTTTGGGTAAAAGAAGATGGTTCTGTAAAACCTGAAGTAAAAATGGTTGGACACAATGATGATGATTTAAGGGAATTAGAAGCATTTGTTGGAAGAATTCCAGAGTTTGATAAATAAGAGTATTAGCCTAGGCTAATACTGCTTCTTTTATATTTTGTGATACTGAATCACCTTTTAGAATTTTTACAACTTCTAAAGCAAAGTTAATAGCAGTTCCTGGACCCCTTGATGTAATAACTTTTCCATCCTTCACAACTGGTATATCACTTTGGTAACCATTTACTCTAATTTTTTCTTCAAAACTAGGGTAACAAGTAAAGTTTTCATTTAATACATTTGCTTTGTGTAATGCATATGGAGCAGCACAAATCGCACCAATATTTTTATCGTTATTTTTAAAATCTTTTAGTAAAGATTGAACTTTTTCATTTTCGGCTAAAGTAAAAGCATTAGGCAAACCACCTGGAAGAATAATCATATCAAACTCATTTTCATTAATTTCGTTTATCATGCAATCAGCAGTGATTTTGATATTATGAGCTCCAATAGTTTCAATATTTTCAAGTGCCGCAATAGTCACATCAATTTGCGCTCGTCTACAGATATCTATGATTGAAATTGCTTCAATTTCTTCAAAACCATTTGAAATAGGTACTATAATTTTTGCCATACTTTCTCCTTGAATTAAATATATAATTATTTTAGGATAAAAAACTTTAAAAAAGTTATTTTAATAGTTGCTAAATAGCCCATTTTCAAGAATCTATAAGTTTATTTTAAATAAAATCTAAAGAATTATAATAAGGGGATTTTTATGTTTAAAACTTTTACTAAAACTTGTTTAGTTGCAATTTCGGCAATGTTATTTACTGGGTGTCAAATTCATCAAACAATAGTTCAAGAAGATGGAATGAGCAAGATGATGAAAAGTGAAAGTACTCAAAATGGTAAAACTACTAAAACATATGCAAATAATAAACATTTAAATCAAACAAATAACAATGTACAAGTAACAAAAGAGTATATGCAAATTGCCCAAGACCAAGAGGCACATGTAACTACTCAATATACTCTTGAAGGTACAATTAATTCTCTTGCAACTCAAATGATGAGAAATCAAAAAATGGCTACTAATAAGCCTGTAATTATCACATCATTTGTAAGACTTGACCAATTCAAAAAAACAACTGAGTTTGGTAGAGTAATTAGTGAAAGTATGATCAATGAACTTTCTAATAAAGGGTTTAATATCATCGAGTTTAGAGGTCAATTAGCAGTTTCTGTAAATGATCAAGGTGAATACTTTATCACTAGAAAAGTTAGAGAAATGAAAGGTAAAACTCCAAATACTTATGTTGTAGTTGGTACTTACTCAAGACAATACAAAAAAATCATCTTAAATGCTAGAGTTATTGATAATATCACTGGTAAAATTATCACAAGTGCAAGATCTACTTATGTTCATGGAAGAATGAATGATTGTATCTTATTTGGTGATTGTAAACCAGCTAGAACTATCAATATCGTAAGAGAAAAATAATCCCCAATGAAAAACTTTTTTAAAGGCTTAAGAACTTTTTCGTTCTTAGCTTTCTTAACTATCACACTTGCTTCTTGTTCTTATCATAAAAACCCTATCAATGGAACAAATGACTTCGAATCTTTAATGACTCAAGTCGTAGATGAATCAGCAAATAAAATCAAAGATGTTGTAGCTTCTCAAGAGATAGTTTTAGTATCTGATTTTGTAAATATTGATAGATTAGAAAATAAGTCTCAATTAGGTTTTTTACTTTCTAGTTTATTAAAAGATAAATTAGCTTCTATGGATATAGTAGTAAGAGAAGTAGAGTTTGCAAAAGAATTCCAACTGGGAAATAAAGGTTTTAATGTTCTAATAAGAGATAGAAATAAAATCCTTTCAAATAAAGTTACACAAGCAAGATATGCTGTTGTAGGAACTTACTCTATTACTTCTAGAAGTTTAAATATTTTTATTAAATTAATTGATGTTCAAACTGGACATATATTAGCATCTTCTTTTGAGAGAACTGCTATTGATGAAGAGATATTAGAGCTTGAAGGTGAAGAAGATAGAGTCTTCAATCAACCTCCAAGAGTTGTATTATAAAATAATATCTTGAATTAAGAATTGAGGGGAAACTTCTCCTCTAAACTCATTTTTATTAACTGATAAAATCAAATCAAAATTCACTGGTAAATTGTCATTTGAATCATTGAATTTTAATGCTTCAAATATAACTCCATCACTATTTAGAGTTAACTTCAAGTGATTTTTATCTCTACCAATTAATTCACTTCTAACTAAAGAAATATTTGATACTTTAAAGATAGGTTTATGATTTTCTAAACCATATGGTTCAAACTGCTCAATTATAGATATAAACTCTAAATCAACAGAAGATACATCTAATTCACCTAATGTGATAGGTTCAATATGTAAATCATTTTTAGACTCTTCTAACTGTTCATTTATGATTTGTTTAAAGGCTTCTAGGTTTTCTTCTTTCATAGATAAACCAGCAGCATTTTTATGACCACCAAAACCTAATAATAAATGACTAGCTTTTGAAATAATCGTATGAAGATTTATATTTGCATTTGCCCTTGCACTTCCTTTTGCAATTCCATTGTGAACTGAGAAAATAAATGCAGGTCTTTTAAAATGGTTTGACATTTTAGAAGCAACAATACCAATAACACCTTCATGCCACTCTTCACCCCATACTATTACTGCATTATCATCTTTTGATGAAGCATTTTGCGCTTTTTGAGAAATCTCTTCTTGAAGAGTTTTTCTATAGTTATTAAGCTCTTCTAATAATTGTAAAGATTCATTTGCTTGATATGAAGTTTTTGAAAGTAAAAAATCTAAGGCAATAGATGCATCTTCCATTCTTCCTGCACTGTTAATCTTTGGTGCAATAAAAAAACCAATATCATCTGATACTAGAATCTCTTTTGGCATTATCTCATTTAACTTTTTAAAAGCTTCCCTTTGAGATGTTTTAATCTTTTTTAGACCTTGTTTTACCATAGTATAGTTAAGTGTTGTCATAGGCATAATATCTGCAACAATAGCAACTGCTAAAAGGTCTAGGAATTCTGACATATTGATATTTAGATTTAGCTCTTTTTTGATAGCTGCACATAAATACCAAGCAACTTGTGCTCCACAAATATCTTTGAATTCAAAATTACAATCATGTTGTTTTGGATTAACAATAGCAATAGCTGTAGGAAGTTTTTCTCCAACTGTATGGTGATCAGTGATAATTAAATCAATACCTTTTTCTTGTAGTTTTAAAGAGGCTTCAACTGCAGAAATACCATTATCTACAGTAATTACTAGTCCACTATCAATCATCTCTACAATTTTAGGAGATAAACCATAACCATGCTCAAATCTATTTGGAATGATATGTTTTATTTTAATACCAGCTTTTGTAAAAAAATCAACCATAATAGTAGTTGAAACTACACCGTCAACATCATAATCACCAACAATTGTGATTTGTTCATTGTTAAGTACGGCTTGTTTGATTCTAGTACATGCTTTTTGTATATCTTTGAAGTTATTTGGGTTAGGAATATCAGCAAGTCGTGAATAAGGATTATTCACGTGTCTTGCAGATAGTAGCTCAAAAAGTCTACTTTTAGTTATTTTAGACATTAGTCTTGTTTGTTTGCTTGTTTAACGAACTCTAAAATAATTGGATTTGGAGTCTCTAAGTGAGATGTAAATTCTGGGTGGAATTGTACACCTACGAACCATGGATGATCTTTGATCTCAACAGCTTCAATAAGACCGTTTGATTGACCAGAGATAATCATACCAGCTTCTTCAAGTCTCTCTTTGTATGCAGGATTTGCTTCATATCTATGTCTATGTCTTTCATAGTATACTTCTTCATTTCCGTATGCTTTTTGTAAGTTTGTACCTTTTAATGGTTCAAATGGATACTCACCAAGTCTCATTGTTCCACCCATTGGTGATTCGTGAGTTCTTAGTTGTTTGTTACCACTTTGATCCATAAATTCATCAATTAAGTAGATTAATGGATTTTCAGTATTTTCATCAAACTCAATAGAGTTTGCATCTTCAAGACCAAGTACATTTCTAGCATATTCAATAACAGATAGTTGCATACCTAAACAAATTCCAAGGTATGGGATTTTGTTTTCTCTTGCGTATTTAATAGCTTCTAGTTTACCTTCAACACCTCTGTGCCCAAATCCACCAGCAACTAAGATTCCATCTGCATTTCCAATAATATCGTATGCTCCTGCATCTTCAATTCTTTGAGAGTCACACCAGTGAATATTCACTTTTGTGTTTAAGTGAGCACCAGAGTGGATAAGTGCTTCAATTAATGATTTGTATGATTCTTTTAAGTCTAAGTATTTACCAACGAATGCAATAGTTACTTCTTCTTTTGGTACAAGAATGTTTTTAACTAATGTATCCCATCTTTCCATATTTGGCTTAAACTTAATGTTAAAGTGCTCTGATAATGGATTTAAGATACCTTCTTTGATGAAGTGTAATGGTACTTGATAAATTGATTGTGCATCACCTGCTTCAATAACAGCATTTCTGTCGATGTCACAAGATAGGGCTAATTTATCTTTTAAAGATTTTGGTAACTCTTTTTCTGTTCTACATACTAACATATGAGGAGTGATACCAATTCTTCTTAACTCTTGTACAGAGTGTTGTGTTGGTTTAGTTTTTAATTCACCAGCAGCTCTAATATATGGAACTAAACTTACGTGAATGTTCATAGTGTTTGATTTTGGTAATTCGTGTCTAATTGCTCTAATAGCTTCCATAAATGGAAGACCTTCGATGTCACCAACAGTTCCACCAAGCTCGATGATTAAGAAATCTTTTTCATCAGCAGCAGCATAGATTCTGTCTTTGATCTCATCAACTACGTGAGGGATTACTTGAATAGTTTTTCCTAAGTAACCACCTTCTCTTTCTCTTTTAATTACACTTTGGTAAACTTGACCAGTTGTAAAAGAGTTTTTTGCAGTTAATGTAGCATCAATAAATCTTTCGTAGTTACCTAAGTCTAAGTCAGTTTCAGCTCCATCAGCAGTAACGAAAACCTCACCATGCTCAAGTGGACTCATTGTACCTGGGTCAACGTTTAAGTAAGGGTCGATTTTTAACATGCTAACTTTGAAGCCTGACTGTTTTAAAATAGTTGCAATAGAAGCAGAAGTGATACCTTTTCCTAAAGAAGAAAGAACTCCACCCGTTACAAAAATGAATTTAGTCATTAATACTCCAATTAAAATAAAATAGTTATAAATATATTTCGCGATTATAGCTTAAATTTGTTGATAGGTAAGTTAAGTAATATGGGTGAGTATTAAGAAGTTTGGGAATAACCCAAACTCCTGATTATTTAATAATTTTTATTTTAATTTATCTGCTCTTGGATAAATAAATACAGCTTTTCTTAAAACTTGAACTCTTTTTGGTTCCTCTTTTGCATAAGCTCTTAGAGTTACTGTAATTGGAGTATCTTTAGTTTTATCATTTACAAGAATTTTATCTGTTTGAAGAATCATTACTTTTTTAGCAATTTTTCCTGGATTTAATTTGAAAGGTTTAAATCTTTTGATAATAATATCTTTATTGTCAACAATCTCTAAATGGTATGTTAATGCTTTAGATTCAGTATTTTGGAACAGTAATAAGAAGTTGTTTGTAACAACATTGTTTTCTTTTACTTTATATAATTGAGTTGTTTTGTTTACATTTAATAACATGTACTCTTTTGTTCCACCCATTTTAAATAATAGTCCTAATACAATTAGTAATGCAGCTGCATACATAATAGTTTGTTTTCTGAACATTTTTGTAGGTGTTTCATGTTTGATTTCATTTGTACTTGACCATTGAACAAGTGATGGTTTCCCAAGTTTTCCCATAACTGTTGTACATGCATCAACACACTCTAAACAGTTAATACACTCAAGTTGTAAACCTTTTCTAATATCAATATGAGTTGGACATACAGTTACACAAGATTCACAAGTTGTACATTCATCTGTTGAGTTTGGTAAATCTTTTGCTTTGAAGATGATTTTTTCTTTATCTTCATTATAGATATCCCCACCTCTTTTTGTAGAGTAAATAGCTTGGAATGTATCGTTGTCATAAAGTACCGATTGAACCCTAGAATATGGACATACATAAACACAGAAGTCCTCTTTTAGCATAATTACATCATAAATTAAAAAACCAGCAATTGATAATACAATACCAATTAAGAACATATGTTCAGTTGGATTTTGTAAATAAGCAAAGAAGTCTTCAGGTGGAACAAAGTACCACATAAAGTTAGAAGCAGCAATAAGCGCTAGACATGCCCAAATGATGATAGCAATAACTTTTTTTGAAGCATTTTGAGGTTTAGACCAGTCTGGTTCTTTTTGTTTGTTTTTGATTCTTCTAAGACCTAGTAGTTTCCCCTCAATAAAATCTCTATATATTACCCTAAAGATAGTTTGAGGACAGGCCCATCCACACCATGCTCTACCACCAAGTGATGTAACTGCAAAAATTCCTAGGAATAATAGCATTAATAAAAATGGCATTAGATATAACTCTTGCATATCAAATGCTGTACCAAATAAATGAAGTTGCTTCTTATCAAAAGATAATAAGAAGATGTGATTCCCACCTATAGTAATAAAAGGTAATGATAAAGATACAATAGTTGCTAATAAATAACCATAATATCTTCTGATTCTATAGGGAGTTTTACTTAAAAATTCATTCTTCTCTTTCACTGTAAAACCTTTCATTATAATTTTATAGCGTATTATATATAAATACACCTTATGATTAACATAATATGTTATAAGGAAAACTTATACAGTGAAAGATTATTCACTACTACATTTGAGTTAGTTTAGAATATGCTTCTACTTTTTTCTTGATCTCTTCTGTAATGTCCGATAGGTTGGCTATTTCGAAGTTAGTGATTTCTGGGTAGTTTTCACAAATATCATCAAACTCTTTTATAGTTTCTTCTAATGATTTTGTTTCAATAACTGGTAAATTTAACTTAGATATTAACTTCTCATCATAAGTTTTTACTTCTCTTTTAAATAATACTGGCTTATTTCCACAAGCAAGAGATTCTAAAGCAGTTTGAAGTGAACCTGTTAACATAAACTTTGTATTATTTACTGTTTCAACATACTCTTCTTCATCAATTACATTTGTGAAGTGTTGTGTAAACTCTTTTTCATTTCCTAAGAAAAAATAATGACCCATTAGAACATTCATATCATATTTACCTGAGTTTTTTACATCTGCTAAGAAAAGTTCATCATAATCATCATCACCAAAGAAGATTGTTTTTTCAATTGATGGATTATCATTTTTAGTATAAATTGAAGTATCAACAATAATATCAAAATCTCTTAAGTTGCATACTAATGAACAAAACTCACTCATACCATCTTCCATAAGTTCGTTTGTTTCATCTGTATCAAATAGCAAGATATCTTTTCTATTCATAATATTATGAAGATTTCTTACCACATCAATATTTACATATCTTCTAACACCAAATAACTCTTTTGCATAAGCACCAGCTCTAAAATCACTAGTACATAAAACTGGGTCTAAATCTTTTAAAATTGTTGCGATTGCAGAACATCTTTTTGTAGCATCTAATCCAATAGTATGTCCACTTTTTGCATAAAAATAAACTTGCATTTTTAACCTTTAAAAATAATTGTTTGTATATATAAGCATCTATTATATTTAAAAAGTACATAGTAGTGACTTAAATATAAATTAAGAAAAAATATTAGATTGTTTTAATAAGTATTTGTAAATATAAGTATCAAAAAGAAGAGTAAAATAATTATCTTTTCACCTATCTGTATAAAAAATTAGTTGGATAGGTGAAAAAGATTTTTATGAAAGATATATATTAGCAGCAATTCCAATAATTGCTAATACTTTTAAAATTAAGATTTGAGCAATTTTACTTTTTTTTATTTTATCTATCAAAACTTATTCCTTTAAAGTCTTATTTATCAGCAGTTTTGATATTCATATACATATGAATAACATCAATTGCGGCAGGAGTAACACCTGAAATTTCACTTGCATTAAATAAAGTAGGTGGTCTAAACTTCTCTAGTTTTTCTACTACTTCGTTTGATAATCCAGAAATACCTCTATAATCAAAGTCTTCAGGAATTGTCATTTTAAGCATTTTTTTCATTTTTTCAATTTGCTTAGTTTGTTTTTGAACATATCTGTAGTATTTTGCTTCTACTAAAATCTGTTCTTTTAAGTAGTCACTTAGATCGGCAAATTGTGGTAAGAACTCATCAAGGTGCTTAATATCAACAGTACTTCTACCTACAATATCAAGTAATAAAACTCTATCTTTGATTTTATCTTGTCCTAGTCTTTCTAAAAGTTCTAAGTTCTCTTTTTTAGATGTAAACCATTGCTCTTTCATATATTCAATAGCATCATCAATTACTTTTTGTTTGAAGTTTACTTTATCCATAGTTTCATCATCAATAAGACCTAATTCATGACCATATTTAGTTAGTCTTAAATCAGCTCCTTCTTCTCTTAGAAGTAGTCTATATTCAGCTCTTGATGTGAACATTCTATAAGGTTCATTTGTTCCTTTTGTTACTAAATCATCGATTAATACACCAATATATGCCTCATCTCTTCTTAATACAAATGGTTCTTTTTCATCAATAGCTAAAGCTGCATTAATACCAGCCATCATACCTTGAGCTGCTGCTTCTTCATAACCAGTTGTTGCATTGATTTGACCTGCATTATAAAGGTTTTTAACTTTTTTAGTCTCTAGTGTATGTCTTAATTCAGTTGGATCTACATAATCATATTCAATTGCATATCCATATCTAATGATTTTAGCGTTTTCTAAACCTTCAATAGAGTGAATCATCTCTTTTTGAACATCAATAGGTAAAGAAGTTGATAAACCATTGATATAGTATTCAGTACACATGGCTGTTTGTGGCTCTAAGAATAACTGGTGTCTATCTCTTTCTGCAAATCTATTTACTTTATCTTCAATACTTGGACAGTATCTAGGTCCACTTCCTTTGATTTGTCCTGTAAATAGTGGTGTTCTATCAAAGTTAGAAGTAATAGTATCATGAGTACCTAAATTTGTATAAGTAATATAACATGGGTACTGAGTAGGGTTAAATGCTGACTTATCAGTTCTAAATGAGAATGGAGCAGGGTTTACATCTCCACCATGAGCTTCCATTTTTGAAAAGTCAATTGTTTTTCCATCAAGTCTTGCAGGTGTTCCTGTTTTTAATCTTCCAACATTTAATCCAAGCTCTTTTAATTGTACTGATAAAGTTGATGATGGTAATTCCCATGCTCTACCTGCTTCATATTGTTTCTCACCAATATGAATAAGACCTTTCATAAATGTACCAGTAGTTAAGATAACTTTTGAAGCTTCAAACTGCTCTCCCAGTCTTGTCTCAACTCCGTAAGCTTCGTTGTTTTCATTGATTAATAAAGATGCTACTTCATCTTGGTATACTTCAAGGTTATCAGTATTATGACAAACCTCTCTCATATACTCTCTATATTTATCCATATCAATTTGTGCTCTGCTTCCTTGAACAGCAGCACCTTTTGAAGCATTTAGAATTCTAAATTGAATACCAGTAGCATCAGTACAAAGACCCATTTCTCCACCGATTGCATCTAGTTCTCTTACTAGGTGACCTTTTGCTAGACCACCAATCGCAGGGTTACATGAAGCAGCGCCAATTTGCTCTACTAACATTGTAATTAATAGGGTTTTTTTACCCATTCTTGCAGCTGATAAACATGCCTCAATTCCTGCATGTCCTCCACCTACAACGATAACATCATATTTCATATTCACTCTTTATATAATTAGTTTAATTTTAAATGAGGAAATTTCTTAGATAAATGTTTTCTTCCACTTATCTAAAAAATTTACTTCTCAATAAATTTTCGGTATTATACCAAATTATTTCAATTTTTCAACAATTTTAAAGGATTTTTTTGTTTACAGGACTTATTCGAGAAATGGCTGAGGTTATCAGCTTAAAAAACAATTTTCTTACGTTAAAAGCAAAACATAAAGCTAAACTTGGTGATTCTATTGCTGTAAATGGTGCTTGTTTAACAGTTGTTAGATTTACAAGTGATACTTTTACTGTTGAATTATCTCCTGAGTCTCAAAAAATACTTGCAATTGAAAATTATAGAGGCAAAGTTCATATTGAACCAGCAATGATGATGGGTGATAGATTTGAAGGTCATATCGTTCAAGGTCATGTTGATTGTTTAGGAACTATATCTGAAATTAAAAATAATGGTAACTCAACTGATTTTTTTATTTCACTTCCAAATGAATATTCAAAATATATAATTCCAAAAGGTTCAGTTACAATTGATGGTGTATCTTTAACTGTAAATGAAGTACTAAAAGATTCATTTAGATTAACTATTATTCCTCATACTGTTGATAATACATTATTCAAAAGATATAAAGTTGGAACAAAAGTAAATTTAGAGACAGATATGTTTGCTAGATATATTTATAATATGTTCAAAAAAGATGGTAAGGCTGGCTTATCATGGAATGATGTAGATAGGATAATGGCTACTTATTAGTAGTTTCATTCTCCTTCTTTTTTTCTTCAATTTTTATAGGTTTATTCTCTTTATATACATAAAAATACTTTTTCTTTAGTACATTTGCATATGGTTTTAATCTGGCTACTTTCATTTGAGGTTCTTTAGTGATTTCAGTAATTTTACCTACTTTTAATCCCTCATAAAAAATATTATCCATTCCTGAAGTTACTACTTCATCTCCTACTTTTATATCAGACCAAAAAGGAATAAATTTAATACTTAAGTCTTTTCCGTCATCAGATGATGTTACGATTCCTGGAACTTTATTTGGACCAATAAATACAGCATAAGAAGCTTTTTTGTTTCCATTTAGAAGTGCAACAGTTCTTTGGTTTTCAGTTAGTAAAATACCAGCTGCATAATCTTCAGTAATAAGACCTAAAATAGAGTCATCTTCTTTTTCATAATCAACCCAAACTTTTGTAAAGTCATTGAATCCAATATATGATAAAACTCTTGTTTGTTGAAGGTTTGTTTTTGTACTAATACTTTCATTTGATGTTAAATACTCATTTAAACTATCAAACTTTTCTTGAGTTCTTAGATATAAAGCTTTATATTGTTTAAGCTCTTTATTCTCTTCTCTTAATTGTTCAATAGTGTTAACTTGATCAAAATATTTACTAACATTACTAGAAATATTGATTACTTTTTCTATATAGGCTAATTTAATATCGTTTAAAAATGAAAGGTTTCTAATAATTAGTTTATCCACCTCAAAAAGGTAAGATAAACCAACTACTAAAAAAAGAAATACAAAAAGAAATTTACGCATTAGTAATTAATTTTAAAAGTGCATCCTCATCTAATACAGCGCTTGTTCCGTAAGCAACTGCTAATAGTGGATCTTCTGCAACTTTTACTGGAAGTTTTACAATATCAGCGATGTATTCATCTAATCCTCTAATTAGAGCTCCACCACCTGTTAAGATAACACCGTTATCTACAACATCTCCTGCTAAATCAGGTGGCATATCTTCTAATACAGATCTTACTGCTGATACAATCTCTTTTAAAGGCTCTTTAATTGCAGTTCTAACACCTTCAGATCCTAACTCAATAGTTGATAGTAATCCAGAGTTGTCTCTACCTTTAACTTTGATTTTTAGTTCAGTTCCAAGTTTGATAGCAGTACCAATCTCAATTTTGATATTCTCTGCTGTTCTTTCACCAATGTATAAGTTGTAGTTTTGTCTAACATATTCAATGATAGATTTATCAAACTTATCACCAGCTACTTTGATAGATTTAGATAATACTAATCCACCAAGTGAAGTTACACCAATCTCAGTAGTACCTCCACCAATATCAACAACTACATATCCAGACGGATCAGATACAGGAATACCTGCACCAATTGCAGCTGCCATTGGCTCTTCTACTAAGAATACTTCGCGTGCACCAGCACTCATAGCTGATTCTTCTACGGCTTTTTTCTCAACTTGAGTAATACCATATGGAATACAAATAATGATTCTAGGTCTAATAAAAGATTTTCTAGAGTGTGCTTTTTCGATAAAGTATCTGATCATTCTCTCAGTCATTTCAAAATCTGCAATAACACCATCTTTCATAGGTCTTACAGCTTGAATATTTAATGGAGTTTTACCAATCATTTGTTTAGCTTCTTGTCCAACAGCTAAGATTTTATCTCTTCCATATTTGTCATTTTGAACGGCAACTACAGAAGGCTCATTGATTATAATACCTTTTCCTCTTACAGAAACAATAGTATTAGCAGTACCAAGGTCAATTGCCATATCACTAGAAAATAGACCGATTAACTTATCTAAAAACACTTCTTTTCCTTTATTTATGCGATTTTTGGTTCTTCTTCTTTTTGAACAACTTCTTTTGTAATAGTAACAGTTTTGTCTTTGTACTCTGGAAGATCATACATAATATCAAGCATAATATCTTCTAAAATAGATCTAAGACCTCTTGCTCCTGTTTTTCTTTCAATTGCAAGTCTTGCAAGCTCTTTTAATGCATCTTCTTCAAACTCTAATGTAACATCATCCATTTCAAATAGTTTGATGTATTGTTTGATTAAAGCATTTTTTGGTTCAGTTAAAATATGAACCATATCATCTTCAGTGATTTCATTTAATGTAGCTAACATATGAAGTCTACCGATTAACTCAGGAATAAGACCATATTTAACTAAATCATCTGTTTCAACTTGAGAGATGATTTTGTCATCATCTTTTTTGCTTTTTGTTTCTTGGTTAAATCCAAGTACATTAGCACCTTGTTTTTTCTTGATGATATCTTCTAATCCATCAAATGCACCACCACAAACAAATAAAATATTTGTAGTATCTACTTGTAATGCATCTTGACCAGGGTGTTTTCTTCCACCTTTTGGTGGAACATTTACAACAGAACCTTCTACAATTTTAAGTAGAGCTTGTTGAACACCTTCCCCAGATACATCTCTTGTGATAGATCTGTTTTCGCTCATTCTAGCTACTTTATCAACTTCGTCAATAAAGATAATACCTCTTTCTGCTTTTTCAATATCACCATTTGCTGCTTGAACAAGTCTAGTAACAACGTTTTCAACGTCATCCCCAACATATCCAGCTTCTGTTAAAGAAGTTGCATCAGCAATAGCTAAAGGAACATCAAGGTATTTAGAAATTGTTTGAGCAAGTAAAGTTTTACCAGAACCAGTAGGTCCAATTAGTAAAACATTTGATTTATTTAACTCTGTATCATCATCAATTTCATCATGTCTGAATATTCTTTTATAGTGATTATAAACAGCAACAGAAAGAACTTTTTTTGCTCTTTCTTGACCAATTACATAATCATCTAAAATAGCTTTTAATTCAGCTGGTGTTCTTAATGCAATCTCTTCTTGGGCCTCTTCTTGAACTGCTGGAAGATTTTCATGTTCTTCAGGCAAATTGCCGTTCATAATATCGTGGGCAGCACTTACACAAGCTTTACAAATACAAGCATTCTCACCAGCAATTACTGGATTGTCAGCTGCATCTGTTGCTCCACAAAAGTCACACGTAATTTTACTCATTTTGTACCTATTTATTATTTTCTATTGTAAGGAATTCCTCTTTTTGTTTCTAAACAAAAAGATGCTAATTCTTTTACATATTTATTTTCATTTTCTAATAATTCTTTTGCTGTATCAGCTAATGGATTACCAGATTCAAATAAAGCTTTGTATGCAGTTTTAACAGCATTGATATCTGCTCTGTCATCAAATCTTCTTCTTAATCCATTTAGGTTAAGACCTCTAAGTACAGCCTTATTACCTTCTGCTAAACAAAATGGTGGAATATCTTGAGTTACTACTGAACCCCCACCAATCATAACTTGTGTACCAATTTTACAGAATTGGTGAATTGGTGTAAGACCACCAACAACTACAAAGTCATCAATTTCAACGTGACCTGCTAATGTTGCACAATTAGCAAATACACAGTTATCGCCGATAATAACATCATGAGCTACGTGAACGTATCCCATAAATAAATTATTACTTCCGATTTTTGTAATAGAACCTCCACCTTCAGTTCCAGGGTTGAATAAAGTAAATTCTCTAATCTTGTTATTATCACCAATGATTAGCTCTACTTCTTCACCTTTGAATTTTAAATCTTGAGGATCTGTTCCAATTGCTGCATGAGAATAGATGTGATTGTTTTTACCGATTGTAGTTTTACCTGCAATTACAGTGTTTGAATCAATTCTTGTTCCATCACCAATTTTTACATCTTTACCAATAATTGTAAAAGGTCCAATTGTGATATTATCACCTAATTGAGCACCTTCTTCAATAATGGCTGTTTTGTGAATATTATTCATTTCTTACCTAATTATTTATCTACAACCATAGCTTTTAGTTCTGCTTGCGCAACTAATTTGTCATCTACGTAAGCTTTACCGTCTAGTACGATTAGGTTTCCTTTTAGTTTTTGAACTGCAATTTTATAAACTAATTGGTCACCTGGTTTTACAGGAGTTCTAAATTTAGCTTTATCAATACTCATGAAGTAGATAACTTTGTTTTTTAACTCTTCATTTGTTAAATCGTTACTTTTTAGTGCTAAAACTCCACCTGCTTGTGCCATACCTTCAAGGATTAATACACCTGGGTAAATTGGGTGTCCTGGGAAGTGACCCATAAATGCTGGCTCACTAATTGAAATATTTTTATATCCAGTAACACTCACACCTTTTTCCATATCAGTGATTCTATCAACTAATAAAAAAGGGTATCTGTGAGGAAGAATTTCTTGAATTTCCGTAATATCTAACATTTAATTTCCTAAGTTTTGTGATTAATGGTAGATATTTTATCCAAATAAAAATTAGTTTTGAATTATGTTTGCTACGTTTTTTGAACTTCCATTTTGCAAGTAATCTCTTAGGGTTTTCGAATTGTCAAAAAACAGCTCTCTGTTCATATTTTTATAATCATCAAAAAGCTTCTGTGCACTTACATTTTCTTGTAAGAATTCACTATGGATTGGCTCTTTACCCATTTTTTCAAAAAAGATGTTTGCAAGACCTATATAGTTCAGTTTTACGAACATTTTACCTATAGCATAATCAAACTTTTTAGCTACATAACTAAGTGTAAATGGCGTTCCAATAAGTGCTGCTTCAAGGGTTGCCGTTCCTGAGCAAATAAAGGCATATTCTGCTTCTTGAAGAGTTTCATGAGCTTGTCTTGAAATGGTGAACTGTGAGATGTCACCATAAGTTTTGCTAATATATTCATCATCAAATTTTGATGGAATAATTAGTATATGCTCTTTATTTGGAATTTTAGAAGCTAGTTCTTTAAAAACTGGCATATGATTTTTGATTTCAGTTTTTCTACTTCCTGGCATAAATGCAATTTTACCACTAGAGTTTAACTCTTCTTTGAAGTTATGAATTTCGTCAAGTAGTGGATGTCCCACATATGTGATTTTATCTTTATCATTGTAGATTTCACTTTCAAAAGGAATGATTGAGCATAGTTTTGAACAGTAGGCTTCAAGTTTTTTTACACGACCAGGTTTCCAAGCCCATGCTTGTGGAAGAATATAGTAAATAATCTCTTTGTTTGGATATGCTTCTTTTAGTTTTTTTGCAAGGGGAAGGTTAAAACCTGAAGAGTCCATAAGAAGAACTTTATCACAATCGCGTGCAAGTTCTACCATCTCATCTCTAAGTCTAAAAAAGAATCTAAGTTTTTTAATAGCATCAACAAATCCCATGATTGCTAAAGCAGTTAAATCATACATAGGGTTTCCAAGTTCTTTATCAAAAACTCCTACCATTTCAACATCATCACTAAAGTGTTTTTTTAACTCTCTTAAGTGGATATTTGAAGATGTTTCCATTGCGCAAACTAATAGTTTCATATTATTTCTTCCCTTACATCATCGTATGTTTGTGCATCTAATTGCACTTCGTATTTTGCATCTATGATTTCATCTAAAACTAAAATAGTTGACATATCATAGGCTGATTTGATTATTTGATTTCTTATTTTAATCTCTTCATCAAAAGATGGTGGAGTGTACATAAGCTTTTTTACATTTGAATAGTTTGTATTGCTAAGTTCATTGAATTTTTCAATAGATATGATTTTCAATTCATCTCTATTTAGATAGTTTACACCATCTTTTTCATACTCGATTCTTCCATTTGTTTTGCCTCTATTTATCATTGAGTAGGGCAAAATATATGATGGAACGATTTGTTTTGCTACTTTAACAGTTCCTGAAATAAGCCTATAGTTTAAAAATCTGTTTTTGATGATTTTATATTTTTCACCACTTGCTTCAAGTTCATTTCTTTTTTTATAAAGCTCTAGTCTTTCTTCAATTGACTCTGGTAAAATCTGGTTTGAAATAGGATTAAACATCTCATCCATGATTTTCTTTTGGGCTTCTCTTTGAGCTGATAAACCAAATAAACAACCACAATAGTTTTGTCTATAAAGTTGGTTTTCTTTTACTTTTTTACCTTGTATCTCTGCACCATTGCCAGCTTTGTAATCTCTAAAAATAAACTCTATTCCATGTAAACTTTGAAGATTATGACCAATCTTATCTAGCTTTTCTTGGGATTTTTTAGGAGAGATTAGTAGGGTAGTTGTAAACTTATCATGACCTAATTCTTTTGCTTTTGCAACTGTAACATCAAGTCTATCATCATAACAAACAGTACATCTATCACCTTTTTCAGGTAAATGCTCCATTCCTTTTACTTTTTTTAGCCACTCTTCTAGGTTATAAGGACCTTCGATTAATTCAATTCCTAGTTTTTGGCATGAGTATTCTACGTCTAAGTATCTAAGTCTATATTCACTATATGGATGAATATTAGGGTCATAAAAAAATCCCACTAATGTTTCATCTGGATATTCTTCTTGTATTCTTTCTAAAAAATAGTGACTATCTACTGCACAACAAATATGTACTAACAAAAAATAACCTTTGATTTTATAATTTAGAGATATTATAGTAAAATATTTTAAAACAAAGGATTAGTCATCAAAAATATAGCTTTTATCTTAATATCTGTATTTCTTTTTACAGGGTGTTTTAGTACAAAACCACAACTTACTTCAACGGCTACAATCCTTATAAAAACGCCATCTATGAAGTTTTATGATAAAGGTTTTATTTATAAATATGATGATTATACACAAGTTCAAATCTTCTCAGCAGGAACAGCTGTTTTAGATATGAAAATATATGAAGATAGGATTTGTAAATCAACTTTTGAGTGCCAAGATTTAAGAACTTTTAATAGACAGAATCTGCATGAATCATATGATGATAAGTTTATAAAAAATCTATTTGATAAGAACCAAAAAGAAGTAGTTCACAGGGATAGGGAAAATAGAATATTAATCAAAATCAAAAGGGATTAAGCCTGTGGCTTAAGCTCTTCTTTGTGGTGACTGGCTTCTTTTAAACTCTCTACAATCTTTTGTATAAGTTCACTATCATTTATAACTAAGGCTTCTTGTTCGCCATTACTTGTTTTTAATTTTAAAGAGTGGTAAATCTTGGGTGTTTTAAGTCCCACATACATTAATATTACCCCTAGTAGTTTCCACCACCCTGGGAAAGTTATGATAAGTATGATAGCAAGGATTGTAACTCCCCAACCAAGGTTACTTATACCTTTTTCCTTATTATCAACTCTAATTGAGCTTATACTATCAATTGCAAATATCTGATTACCACTCATGAAAATTTTATTGGTGATTCTAATAAAGGCATTTTCAAAATAGATCTTTTCATTGCCCCATTCATAACCTTCTTTATTTACTTCATATTGAATAGCTCCACAGTTTTTACATCTGATTCTATCTTCATGCATATCATGTTTACAGTAAGAACATTTCATTTTATTCTCCTTTTGTGATATTCATTTTACTCTTGATTTAGAGCGAATTTTATGGCAAATTGGGCACCGTTTTCAGTATTGTTTGCACTTAAGCTACCATGCATATTATCTTCTATAATCATCTTTGACATATAAAGACCAAGACCTGTTCCTTTACCTTGTTCTTTTGTCGTAAAGTATGGTTCAAAGATTCTTTCAAGTACATCTTTTGGTATTCCACCTGCATTATCTTGTATTTTGATATAACCATGCTCTTCATCTTGATGAATATCTATATTTATTAAAGCATCTTCTATTTGTTTTTCTATTAGTTCATCTTTTGCATTGTTAATGATGTTTAATATAACTTGTTGGAATTCACTTGGGTAACCTAAAACTTCGAAGTTATCACCGTTTAGTGTTAATTCAATATCATAGTTTTCAAGTTGTGCTTTTAGCATATTTATTGTTTCATTGATTTTGTTTTTAACATCAAAATGACCTTTGATTTTATCAATAGTAAAGAAGTTTCTAAAGTCATCAATAGTTTTTGACATAAAGTTCACTAGTTTCATACTTTCTTGAGAGAATTTTTCTAAATACTCTTGGTCAATTAATTCATCTTCATAATCATCTTCAATAAACTGAATTTTAATAGCCAAAGAGTTTAGTGGTTGTCTCCATTGGTGAGCAATTGCACCTATCATTTCACCCATTGCGGCAAGTTTTGATTGTTGTAGTAGAAGTTTATCTTTTTTGCTGTTTTCTTCTACTGCATATTGAACCTTTTGGGATAGGTTGCTATTTAGTTCTTCTACTTCTTTTTTAGCTGTGATATCATCTCGTACAGCAAAATAACTAACCACATTGTGGTTATCATCAAACTCTGGCATAATTACTGCTCTAACCCAATAGAAAGTTCCATCTTTTCTTTTATTTTTTATCTCTGCTGTGAAGACCTTGCCTGATTGGATAGTTCTCCATAGGTTAGTATAGAGTCTTTTGGGCATGTCTTCATGTTTTAAAACATTATGACTTCCTCCTATTAACTCATCTTTTTCATATCCACTTATTTGAGCAAATGCTGAGGTAGCATAGGTGATAGTACCTTTTAAATCAGTTCTTGAGGCAATAACTTTTTTATCAAACATATCAAGTAAAGATTGATACTTTTTATTTGCGTCTTTATAGTTTAGAGTTTTCTCTTCTACAAGTTTTTTTAGTTCTACCTCTTTTGCTGTTTTTAAAGCTGTAATATATGTGATTAATAAAGTAATAAATAGTGTAGAGAAAAGAGCAATTAAAGGTAAAGGAGAATACATCATTTCATTTAAAACTACACTAGGTTTTGCATATATTGTCCATACACCATTTGGAACATTTATTTGAGTATAAAATTCTGATTGTACAAACTTTTTATTTGATGTATTTGTATATAAAAGTTGATTCTTATTTTTTTCATCTACTATCCAAACATCAAGTAAAGAGGTATCAAATTTTTCTCTGTTTAAAGCAGTGTTTACAATACCTGAGGCATTATATATACCTAATACAAAACCTTCTATTTTTTTTGGGTCTTTTTTTTGCCAGATTGGAACATATACAAAAAAGCCTGTATTATTTGCGTGTTTTTGTAATAATTCAATATTTGTCACCGATAAGCTTTTTCTTTGTTTTACAGCTTCTTCTATGGTTTTAAGACTTTTATTGTTTGAGGCTAAATCAAAACCATAAATGTTGCCGTAGTCTTTTAGACTTTCAATATAATAAATAGGAAAATATACATCTTTAACATGAGATATAATCATTCTATCTTGATATTGACTTCTTATATGAAACTGTTTGTTTAGTTCATTTGAGGCAGATTTTTCGTATAAAACTCTTTGTTCTTTTTGAATATAAGGAATCCATGTAATAGCTTGAATACTTTGGTATTTTTCCAAAGGAGTTTTTAGAAATTCATTGAATTCATCTCTATCCACATGTTTTGAAGAGTTATAAAAACTTTTGATTGATTCAAGAACCTGCAGGTTTTGGTCAATCTCTTTTTGAATATTGTAAGCTTCTTGTTTTAGTAAATGTTCTACTTCATGATGGGTTACCTCTTCATGATCTAAAGAGATTTGGATATATAAAGATATAGAAATAGTAAGTCCTACAAGGAATACAAATACAACTACAGGACTTAAAAAGCTTTTTTTATTTGGTTTTTCAATCATAATAAAACCTTTACAATTCAATTAATGTTATAACTACTATTGTTTCGTCAATTTTAGGTGTTTCAATAAGTTTAGTTTTTACAAGAAATTTAAATGTCTGATACTCTTTTTGTATACATATTCTTACATCTTCTCCTAGATGGGCAAACATATAATCTAACCAGAATACATCATCATCTTGATTTTCTATTTTTACAATGGAGTTTTTATTTATAGCGTCATAATCACAGGATTTTGCATCTTCTTTTTTTTCATCACAGAAAAACTCATAAAAAAGTTCATTTGCAAATAGAGCTTTTTTATTATCATCTGATGAAAATATAATGCTTGGTTGTAGGTCAATTACTGCTTGAAGAAGTTTTTGCTGTTGTTCTTTTTCCCTTTCATATAGGGTGATTTTAGCGTTTGTTTCAAGGGTAGTTAGAAGTTTACTTCTATCAATAGGTTTTAGTAAATAAGCATCAATTCCAAGCTCAATAGCTTCTAAAAAAAATCCAGCTTCGCTATGGGCTGAGGTTACAATAATAGGGATACTTTTATTGTGTTCTTTTATTTTTTTTGCCATTTCAATACCTGTTAGTTTAGGCATTTTAATATCAGTTAAAATAACATCTGGATTGTAGTCTAAAAACATATCATAACCTTCTTGACCATCTTGTGCCACATAAAGATTATTTACTTTTCTTTCCAGAACTCTAGCTAATGTTGGTCTGATTGATTCATCATCTTCAACATATAAAAGATTGATTTTTTTTAAAAGCTCACTCATGAAACTTCCTTTAAAACTATAGAAAATTTCGCACCATCTTCTTCATTTTTTACTAAAATTTTTCCGCTTAGGTGCTCTTCAATAATAAGTTTAGACATATATAGTCCTAAACCATTTCCATTTTGTCCTACTTTTGTAGAAAAATATGGGTCAAAAATCTTTGAGATAATCTCTTGATCAATTCCACCTGCATTATCAAAAATCTCTACTACAACACCATCTTTTATATTGTGAGTTGAGATGATTATATGAGGGTTAGAAACTTCTCTTTCTTGGAAGTGTTCTTTTGCATTATTTAATAAGTTTAAACATATTTGTGTAAATTCATTTATATATATTGGACAGATTTTAGTAGAACTATAATCTTCGTAAATTTTGATTTCATCATAAGAAATAGAGTTTTTAAAATCCTCAACAGCAGTTTTTAAAACATTATTTAGATCTTCATTTGTAAGTTTATCCGAAGGAGTATATGTTCTTGCGAAACAGTCTATTAACTTTGATAAGTCCTGAACATAGGATGAAATTGTCTTGAAGGAACTGTTTAATGATGATAAAAACTCTTTTCTTTGTATCTCTTCATCTAAATCAAACTTTTTCATCTCCAGGTCAAGCTGAAACTGAGTGATTGATAAAGAGATAGTGTTTAAAGGTTGTCTCCATTGATGAGCTAGCATTGATGTCATCTCTCCAAGTAAGGCAAATCTTGATTGATGAAGCATTTGGCGCCGTTTTTTTGAAAGCTCAAGCTCTAAGAACTTATTTTGAGCAGATAGTTCTAAAGTAGAATAGAGCTTATTTTTATCAATGGGTTTTAATAAATAGTGACTAATTCCAAGTTCAATTGCATCTAGTAGATATGAAGTATCGGAATGTGCGGACATGATGATGATACAAGCTTGGGGATTATGTTCTTTTATTTGTCTTGACATAGTAATTCCGTCAAGTAGAGGCATTGTTACATCAGTTAGTACTAGATCAGGAGTATGTTTACAATATAGCTCATATCCCTCTTGTCCGTTCTTCGCTACAAGGAGTTCATTTACTTTCTTAGAGAGTCTTAGCTGCAAGAATTCTCTAATAGGTTCTTCATCTTCTACATACAAAAGTGTTGCTTGACTTAAGAAGTTTGTCTCCATAATTAAATCCTTTAAGATTTAATCATAAAGAAAAAGTGTGTCTAAAATGTGGTAAAAAAAATTAAAACGTTATTAAATTTTCTAATCTAGCTTTTTAGGCTCACCAAAATAATAACCTTGGGCATAGTTTATACCCATTTTTCTAATCATATTATATACATCTTCAGAGTGAATAAACTCAGCAACAGTTTTAATACCCATTTTCTGAGCGAAATCAATAATAGTTTCAGTAACCATCTGAGAGTTTTTGTTTTTATCAATATCTTTAATCATAGAAGCATCAATTTTAATATAGTCAACATTTAGCTTCATTAGATATTCAAAGTTAGAATAACCTGTACCAAAATCATCAATAGAGATTTTTGCACCAGTTGTTTTCACTTCTTTGATGAACTTCATAACTTCTTCGAAGTTTTCAATACCTTCTGATTCTAAAATCTCAAATACAATTCTCTCACCAAGTTTATATTGATGAAGTTTTTCTAAAATAATCTCATGAACTGTTTCATTTAAAATATCTTGAACAGATAGATTAATAGATACTTTTGAGTTAGAGTTTTTGAACTTTTCAAATGTTTTGTTTAACATGATTTTTGTAAGCTCTGGATATAGTTTGTTTTTCTTCGCAAGATCTAGGAAATGAACAGGAGCTATATACTCACCATTTTCATCTACCATTCTCATTAAGGCTTCATATTTAACTATCTCTTTTGTAGTAGAATTAACAATAGGTTGGAATAGGGGTTCTATTCTATCTTGTGCTATTGCATCTTTGATTTTTTTTGTCCATTTTAGGTTTTGCTCATACTCATGTTCTATATTCATAGATGAGTCATAAACTAAATATCTTTTCTTTTTCTTTTTTGCTTGTTTTAGTGCAATATCTGAGTTATTTAAAAGAAGACTATTTCCATATGCAATACCAATAGTTACTGTTATAAAAATCTCTGAATCATTTATTCTAAAGGTATCACTTTCAATACAACTATTTATATGAAGTGCTAAACCTTGAATCTCTTCAAGTGATAAGTCATTTGGATAATATAAGGCATATTCATCCGCATGAAGTTTGTATAGTTGGGCTTTTGCTGGAAGATTTGTTTTGATAATCTCAGCAGTATTTTTAAGAATATCATTTCCTAATTTATCTCCATACAGGTCATTAATCTCTTGGAACTTATCAATATCTACAATCATTAAAACAGCATTTTTATGTTCTGCTAGAGTTTCAATAAGTCTTTTTCTATTTGGAAGAGAAGTTAATGGATCATTGTAAAACTGATATTCAATAGAATCTAACATACTATTAAATACCTCTTGCATTGATTCTATCTCTTCAATATTATTATCTAAATGAACTCTTTGTGTTATATCTTTGTTGCTTGAAATATCATTGATATTTGTTACAAAGTTTTTTATAGGTTTTACCAAATATTTATCAAACTCAGTAAATAAAGCAATAAAAATAATTACAGAAAAGATAATAATAAAAATCAAGAAGAAATTAATAATCGATGATAAAGATACTTTTAAATCATCAATAGGGTAAGAGATATTTATAACCCCTAAAACATTTCCTTCTTGTGTTTGAGTATGACATTTTAAACACTCTTGTTTTGCTGTAATAGGGTAATAATAATCAATTGATTGATCATTTACAATATTTAGGGATTCTTTGTTGTTTATAGTTCTTTTTACTAGTGGATGGTTTTGTCTTGCTTCTAAATCTTTTGATATATCTCCATGCTCTTTTGCAACTTCATGAGTTCTATATACGTTTACAATCATGCTTTCATCGATATTGTTGATTCTTTGTATGATTTTGTCTAAGTCATCTCTGTTCCAACCTTTTTCCATAGCTGAATATAAAGACTGAAATACTAATTGTGTTGTTTTCTTTGCATCAACTTCAGTAAGTTTTTCTATTGCGTCTTCTTTCATAAACTGCGCATATATAAAAGCAACACTAAGTGTGATACTAAGGGTTAAAACAATAATCTTTAATATTAGTTTTTTGTAGGTTGTTTTTCTAGTCATGAACTCTCAATAATAATTTTAATTTGTAACAAAATAAAGTTAGAGATATAAAAATAATCTTTAAACTTAAGCTAAGATTATATAGTATGTAAGCTTTAAAGAATAACTTAATAAGAATTAATTTTGAAAGTTAGAAGGAAAAATAAGAAAAAGGTGGGGATTAAAATCCACCTTCTTTAAGTTTTCTAAGTCTGTTATAACCTCTTTTGATTAGTTTTAATAGAGGTTTTCTATATGAAGAGAATACATATGATTTGATTTCATAAGCTAATCTTCCTTTTACATTTACCATACCATACAGATCACCTGCTGCGTATTTACCACCAAGTGCAATTAGAATACCATCTAGTTTTGGTTTACACTCTTTTAATCCTCTGTCATTAATAGAGTTTAATACGTTTCTTCCTGCTGTTGTTCCAGAGATTCTAGCAATAGTAACGTTTGGAGGCATTAGCTCACCTTCTTTGTTTTTAATTTCAGCAATATCACCAACAGCAAATACATTTTTGTATTCTTGTGTTTGTAAGTATTGGTTTACTTTGATTTGTCCTCTTCCATTACACTCTAAATCTTCTAATCCTTTGATTTTTGAAGACTCAACCCCACCTGTAAAGATAAGGAATGATTGGTTGATTTTTGTACCATTTGAAAGGTGTGCATAACCATCTTCCATTTTTGTAAGTTTAGTACCTGTGATTATTTTAATTCCAAGTGATTTTAATCTTTGGTGAGAGATATTTATAAGCTCCCTTGAAAGACCTGGAAGAATAGTATCAGAACTAGAGATAAGTGAAATCTTCAAGTTATCACATGAGAAGTTTCCTCTTTTGAAAAACTTGTTTGAGTTATATGCCATCTCTGCTGCAATCTCAACTCCAGATAAACCAGCACCAACAACTACAATGTGAGTATCAGCACATGATTTAGCTTCATCTCTAATTTTTTTGAATAACTCATTTTCAAAACTTTGTTTGAAGTACATAGCCCAGTGAAGTTTTTTGATATCGTGGGCGTTGTTTAGTCCTGGGATTTGAGGAGGGAAGAAAGTTCTAGTTCCTGCTGCCATGATTAGGTAATCATACTCAACAATCTCTTTTTCTTCTGTGAAGATTTTCTTTGCTTCTTTGTCAATAGTTCTAACTTTTAGGTTTTTGTATTCTAAATAGTCATGATCAAAACCTAAACATAAAGTTGTTAAGTCAATAGTTACATCTGCGATGTTTGACTTGTTTGCAATAAGGTCATATACTTCTGGTTGTAAGTTGTGGAATGTGTGCTTATCAATCAATGTGATTTTAATATTTTTATTCTTTACTAACTCTCTTAATGCATAAATACCTGCATATCCTCCACCTACGATTACAACTTTTTCCATGTATCCTGATCCTTCTAAAAAATTATTTTTAAAAACTCTTTTTGCTGCTTCCAATGTTTTAATTGTTTAGTAATTAAAAAATTATAGTTTTGATTCAAAAAGTTTCGTTACTCTAAATTATCTAATAATTCTATACTTAGCCATTTTAGGATATTATAAAAACTCGTAAAAGAAAAAAATTTTATTTAAGAGTGTATATAAATGACACTTTTAAGATTGATTACTTCAACTTATAAATCCCTCTTATTAAACTAAGCTTATATTATTATTTTAATAGGAGAATATAAATAAAAATTAATAGGACAAAAAATGAAATACGTAGGAGCACACGTAAGTGCTAGTGGTGGTGTTTTTAATGCCCCAATTAACGCTAGAGAAATAGGGTGTAAAGCTTTTGCATTATTCGTAAAAAACCAAAGACAATGGAAAGCAAAAGATTTTGATACAAAGACTTTAGATAAGTGGTTTTTAGAGATGGAAAAAACAGGTATTGAAGCTAAACATATCTTACCTCATGACTCATATCTTATCAACTTAGGTCACCCTGTAGAAGAGAACAGAGAAAAATCACTAAATGGTTTCATTCATGAAATCCAAAGATGTGAAATCCTAAAACTAGATAGACTTAACTTCCACCCAGGTTCACACCTGAGAAAAATCTCAGAAGATGAGTGTCTTGATAGAATAGCTATGTCACTTAACCAAGCAATTGATGCTACAAATGATATCAAACTAGTTATTGAAAATACTGCTGGTCAAGGTTCAAACCTTGGTTATAAGTTTGAGCATTTAGCACATATTATTGATAAAGTAGAAGACAAATCAAGAATTGGTGTGTGTATTGACACATGTCACATGTTCACTGCTGGATATGACATCAGAACAAGAGAAGCATACGATAAAACGTGGAAAGAGTTCGATGAAGTAGTTGGACGAGAATACTTAATGGGTATGCACTTAAACGACTCAAAACCAGAACTAGGATCAAGAGTAGATAGACACGACTCTTTAGGAGCTGGAAAAATTGGATGGGATGCATTCAAATTCATCATGAATGATGACAGAATGGACGATATTCCAATGGTTCTAGAAACTATCGATGAGGAAATCTGGTCTCAAGAAATTCAAGCTTTATATGATTTAGTAGAGAAGTAATATACTTCTTTACTAGATAATACTTCAAAACATTTTTTATACATACAGATATGTTATACTTTAATAAAAAGAATAACATATGCAAAACATACTATTAGCACTATTACCAATCTTCTTACTTATTGCTCTTGGGTACTTTTTCAAACGTATCAAGTTTCCAAATGAAGAGTTTTGGCAGTATGCTGATAAGTTTACTTATTATGTATTATTCCCATCACTTTTAGTTTACAAGCTATCAACTGCATCTTTGGAAAACATCGATGGATTTAACTTTATATTAACTGCATTACTAACCATATTGATGGTTACCATTATTCTTATGATTATAGATAAGTTTGCTTTCTTTTTTGAAGGAGCTGCTTTTACATCGGTTTATCAAGGCTCTATTAGATTTAATACTTATGTGTTTTTAGCTTTGACAGATGCTATTTATGGGGATGGGGGCTTAGTACTTGCTGCACTTTTGATGACTTTTTTGATACCTAGTATAAATGTCTTTTGTATAGGAATCTTCTCAATGTATGCTTCAAGTGATAAGGTTACCTTTGTTTCACTTATTAAGTCTATTGTAAAAAATCCTTTGATTATTGCTTGTGTTATTGGAGGGGCTTTAAACTACTATGGTATTACTCTTGTGGCACCTTTAGAAAAAACTCTAGCTATTTTAAGTTCAGCTGCACTTCCTCTTGGACTTTTATCTGTGGGAGTTGGTCTTCATATTGCCCATATAAAAGAGGTTAAGTTGGAGCTATTTTCAGCTGTGTTTATAAAGCTTGCTTTATTTCCTGTGATTATTTTCTCTATGGCATTATCTTTGGGTATTACTGGATTACCACTACTTATACTTACTTTGTTTGGAGCTATGCCTACAGCATCTTCAGCCTATATTTTAGCAAGAGAACTTGGTGGTGATTTGAAGCTTATGTCAGCGATTATTACAGTTCAGACCTTGTTGTCTATTTTTTCAATTTCTGCGATATTAATGATATTGGATTCTTATCAGTATTAGTATACTGATAAGATAAGTACTAGATTCCGTAAATCTTAGTTATGAAGCTATTTGATTTGTTATCATATGCTTTTTTTAGTTCAGCACTTCTTTTTGGATTTGCTTTTGTGATTTTACCTTCTGCATATATTTTTGATAGAGCTTTTTGTGCATCTTTTACATTGTTTTTAGCTGCAAACTCTAGTAGTTCAATTACATCAGAATACTCTTTTTTATTTAAGTAGTAAAATGACAGTTTATAAGCAGCAATAGGATCAACACCATCTACATCTTTTAGAAGTCTAAGACCCATCTTTTGATTTTGTTTAACACCTTTTCCTTTGAAGTATAACTCAGATAAAAGTGCATTAGCGTAGAAGTTTCCTCTTTGTTGTGCTAATGAATATAGATTGAAAGCCTCAGTATATTTATCCTGCGCATATGCTTTAATCCCTAGTCTTAAAAGTGCAATAGAGTTTTTATAAGAAATCAGGTCATAACAGTCTCTTTCATACTCTTTGTTTGTACTGATACATTCGTTTGCTTGAGCTATTTCATTTGGCAGTATTTTCAGTGATTTTTCATATTGATTACATCCAGTAAATAGTATAGATGTAAGCGCAGCGGTTACTAAAATCTTAGTACTTTTTTTCATCGTGTTTATCCCTTGTATTGTTCACATGATTATTAAATACAGCATTTTACCCTAAAATTGATTATGATATACAGTAAATAATTTTTTTGTTCATAAATAGTTAAGAGTTTTTCTAGTATTATCACCAATAACCACAGGAGAAACCCATGATTTTTATTGCGTTCTTTTTGTTTATTGCAATTATTGCTATGTCACTAAGTATGTTTAATTCTTCAAATCTTGATCAAATAGAAACACACCTTCAAAATGAAAACTGTAGTGAGTATGTATATTCAAAAGGTTCATATAAAGCTTTATGTGAAGACAGGATTTTAGAAGTATCAAATAGTTTTATTGTTGATTTAGAGAAGAACTCTATAGAGTATAAATATAGTGATATTAAAAACATAGATGTTCAAAATCTTGATATTCTTATAAATGATCAACAAAAAATAAGCTTCAAGAAAAAAGATGAACTTTATGAGTTCTATGATAAGTTAAAAAAGAAGATAAAAAAGTAGGAAAACCTACTTTTTATTTATTCTAGCCCTACACACCTACTCAAACTGCCTTATTGTTACTAAATAACAAAATTAATATTTTAAGAGATTTTAATGTATGATGAATATATAAAGTATAGAGCAATAGGAAATTATATTAGATGAAACAATTAATTGATTTTATGAAATCAGAGAATATTGAAAAAACAAACTTTTTTAAAAAACTAAAATGTTCAAAAGAAGAAGGACTAATTTTACAATATCTTACAAAAGAGTATGTAAGAGGTAGAGATGCCGTAGTAGTAATAGATGTATTAACAGAATTTTATGATGTAAAAGCTTACGAGCATTTAGATAAATTAGACTTAATCAAATCACTATTAGAGTATGGATGGTTAGAGCAAATTGCTTTTGATCAAATCAAACTAAATGAAATATCAAAACTAGAGCTTATTAACTCAAATATCTCTTTATCTTCTTCATATTTAAAACTATTAGATAAAGGTGGAAGTGACTTTGTACTTCCAGAGATTAAAAACTATAGTGACCACTTAGAGTATTTACAAGATCAGTTTTTCAAGATTGATTTAGCGCAACAGTTAAATGTAGTGAAGAAAAACTTTGATGCAAACTCTCCTAGTTCAAATAGACTGAAATCAAAACTTATTTTATTAGAAAATAGAATCAAAGAGAGAATCAAGGTTACTAATAACTCTATCATGTTAGAAGATTTCTTTAAAGAGAATGATTTAAATGATAAAGAGCAAACTCTTTTCTTAGCTTTACTAAAAGAAGAGTACTCTGGTGGTGATGGAACTATGAGAGATATGAATGCTCTTATTGAATTAATCTCAGTAGATGATTATGAAAAGATTAAATATAGATCTTTATTAGAAGAGAGTTCAAACTTAGTATCTAAAAGTTTAGTTGATTATGATGAGGTATTAACTGCCTTTGGAGGAATCAACAGAAACTTCTATATTCCAGATGAGGTATTATACAAAATCTCACATCCAACAAAAAAGAAAACTAGAAGAGCAAAAATCAAACTTGATTCTATTATCAAAGAACAAGATACATTTGAACTTATCTCAACTACAAAAACTTTAGATGATGTGGTTTTAAATGATAAAACAAGAGAGACTTTAGATTCACTTTTAAAACAAGTAGATAAAGAAGTTGTAAACAAACTAAAACTTTGGGGAATCAAAGATAAGAAAAAAGGAATAGAAGCAAAAATCATCTTCTATGGAGTTGCAGGAACTGGTAAAACATTAACAGCACTAGCAATGGCAAAATCTCTTAAAAAAGAGGTATTATCGTTTGATTGTTCAAAAATTCTTTCTATGTATGTAGGTGAGAGTGAAAAAAATGTAAGAGCAGTATTTGATAAATACTATGAGTTAAGAGAGCAGACAAAATCTGAACCAATCTTACTTTTAAATGAAGCAGACCAATTTTTAAGTTCTAGAACATCAGGTGCAGGAAGTGGAAGTGATAAGATGCATAACCAAATGCAAAATATCTTCCTAGAACAAATTGAGAGATTTGATGGTATCTTAATAGCTACTACAAATTTACTTGAAAATCTAGACAAAGCTTTCTCAAGAAGATTCAATTACAAAATAGAGTTTATGAAACCAAATAAAGAACAAAGAAAAACTTTATGGGAAAAACTTCTACCAGATACTTTACCTTTATGTGATGAGTTTGATATGGAAGATCTAGCTACTTTTGAATTAACTGGTGGACAAATTGAGCTAGTGATTAAAAACACAGCTTATAAAATGGCTACAAAAGAAGATCCTTTATTTACAGTAGATGACTTCAAAGAGCAAATCACAAAAGAACAAAAAGGTCAATTTGACTCAGAAGTAAAAGTTGGCTTCTTCTAGGATGTAAAATGAAGTGGTTACTATTTATATTGCTAGTTTCAAAAACTCTTTTCTCATATGAGCAAGTAGTTTTTGTTTTAGCTCAGGATATGAGTAGTACCAAAGCCAAACTAATTCGATACGAAAAAATAGATGAAAAGTTTGTTGAAGTATCAAAACCTATTTTTGTAAATCTAGGTAAAAATGGATTAGGCTGGAATTACCAAGAAAAAAGTGAATCATTATTCAAAAAAGAGGGTGACAAAAAAGCTCCTGCAGGTTCGTTTAAACTTTCTTGGGTTTTTGGCTATAAAAACCATGTAAATACAAAGATGCCTTATACAAAATCTACAAAAAATCATATTTGTGTAGATGATTCTACTAGTAACTTTTATAATCAAATCATAAAAACCTCAAATAAAAAACAATTCAAATCTTATGAGAAGATGCTTTTATCAAATGATACTTATAAATATGTTGTTGTAATTGATTACAACTATCAAAAAGTTCCTAAAAGAGGTTCTTGTATCTTTTTACATGTGGAAGATCCAAAGAAAAAAACTACCTCAGGTTGTACTTCTATGAAAGAAAAAGACCTACAAAACATTGTATCTTGGCTAGATATTAGTAAAAATCCAATTTTCATTCAAATACCAAAGTCTAAATGTGAAGAATATAGGCAAAAGTATAACTTTTTGAAATGTTCTTTATCAATTGAGAATTAAATAAGCCATTTATCATATAAATTTTAGACATCAAAAGTATAATTATTCATTTGATTGTTAGTTTTTGGGCATAGAATCTTTAGTGTTTCATTTGGTACCACTTAGTGTTTAATCTTAGAAAAACATTAAATTATAAGCTTAGTTTTAAAAATTTAGAATACTATGTCTTCCACTAATTATATTGGCTATTTATAAGATATTAGATACCATTATATACTTATTCAAAAAGAAACTTTTTAAATTAAAAAGGATTAGAACGATGACACACATGGAGTTTGCCCATCCTTATTTTGGTGCATTTGTTATGTTCGTAGTTACCTTCGCCGCATTTGGTGCTACGGTTTGGCTATCGCGATACATTAGCCGAAAAATCGCAAGACTTGACACAGAGAAATTAAAGACTACATTATACGAGTGTGGTCCAGAAGTTACAAAGCAACCTAACACGATTTCAACACAGTTTTACTTAATAGCATTATTATTCATCCTGTTTGATGTAGAAATTATTTTCATGTTCCCTTGGGCTATTAACTTTAAGCTTTTAGGGTGGTTTGGATTTATTGAAATGTTACTTTTCATCACATTATTATCTATAGGATTCTTATATGCTTGGAAGAAAGGAGCCCTTGAATGGCACAGCATAAAGTAAATTACTTACAAGACGGTGGTGCACCAATCAAGTTAACAACTATTGATAAGCTTGTTAACTTTGGTAGATCTAACTCAATTTGGCCTATGACATATGGACTAGCATGTTGTGCGATCGAAATGATGGCAACAGGTGGTTCTAGATATGACTTCGATAGATTTGGTACTATCTTTAGAGCCTCTCCAAGACAATCAGACTGTATTATCATTGCAGGAACTCTTACAAAGAAACACGCTGAGTTTATGAGAAGACTGTATGATCAAATGCCAGATCCTAAATGGGTTATCTCAATGGGATCATGTGCTAACACAGGTGGTATGTTCAACACTTACGCAACTGTACAAGGTGCAGATAGAATTGTTCCTGTTGATATTTACTTACCTGGATGTGCTCCAAGACCTGAAACATTACAATATGCCCTAATGACACTACAAAAGAAGATTAGAACAGAATCTATTTTTAGAGCTCACAAAAAGAAAAGGTTAGTTTAATGAGACAGTATAAAGAAAAAGACAATGTTCAGAAAAAATCATACTTCTCAGATAGATTCTATGTAACACCAAGTTTACCTAGACTAGATGCTAATGAAGATGAGCAATTTGCAAAAGATTTAGAACTATTCTCTCAAAAAGTTGAAGTAAAAGAAGCTTATATTGAACATACTCATTTAGTTATTTACATTGACAAAAATGCGGTTGTTGATGCAATGAACTGTTTAAAAGAGATTGAGTATGACATGCTTATGGAACTGTCTGCAATTGATTATATTGCTCAAAGAGATGGTTTCGAAGTTTTCTATGAGATGCTATCATTATCTAAACATAAAAGAATTAGAATCAAATGTTTCTTAGCTAAGAATGATGAGATTGAATCTGTAACATCAGTATTCAAATCTGCTAACTGGTCTGAGAGAGAAATGTTTGATATGTATGGTGTTAAGATTGTAAATCACCCAAATATGAAAAGAATTCTTATGCCAGATGACTGGTATGACCACCCATTAAAGAAAACTTACCCACTTCATGGTGATGAGGCAGCTTCATGGTATGAAGTTGATAAAATCTTCGGAAAAGAAGCAAGAGATATTATTGGACCTGAGCAAAGAGATTCATCTGCAATTGACAGATATGATACTCAAAGATTTGCAAGACTTGGTCACGAGGTTCCTTTTGATTCAGATATTACTGAGGGTGAACCTGACACTCCAATTAGCTATCAAGAAGAAGACACTATTAAAATTATGAAAAAATTAAACCCAGATGAGTCTGTGGCTTTAAAAAGAAGAAGGTAGAGAAATATGCAACAACCAAATAGATTAAAACCTTTCTTTGAAAATATTAACTTTGAGCGAGAAGATAACACAATGGTTGTGAACTTCGGTCCACAACACCCATCAGCTCACGGTCAGTTAAGACTAGTATTAGAACTTCAAGGTGAAGAAGTAGTTAAATCAAGACCAATGATTGGTTACCTTCACAGAGGTGTAGAGAAAATGGCAGAGAACATGATCTACAACGAGTTCTTACCAACTACAGATAGAATGGACTATATCGCTGCTACTTCAAATAACTATGGTTATGCTTTAGCAATTGAGCAACTATTAGGAATTGAAGCTCCAAGAAGAGCAGAAATTATTAGAACTATGCTTCTAGAATTAAACAGAATTACTTCTCACTTATTCTGGTTAGCAACACACTCACTAGATATTGGTGCGATGTCAATGTTCTTATACTGTTTCAGAGATAGAGAATATGCATTAGATTTAATCGAAGATTACTGTGGTGCAAGATTAACTCACTCAGCAGTTAGAATTGGTGGAGTTCCTTTAGACTTACCAGCTAATTGGATTGAAAACTGTGAATCATTCTTAAAAAACATGGATGAAGAGATTGAAAAATACGAAGGTCTATTAACAGAAAACAGAATCTGGAAAATGAGACTTGAAAACGTTGGTGTTATTACTCCTGATATGGCAAAGTCATGGGGATGTTCAGGTATTGCTCTTAGAGGTTCTGGAATCAAATGGGACTTAAGAAAAGAGATGCCTTACGGAATCTATGATGAATTAGACTTTGATGTACCTGTTTCTGAAACTGGTGATGCTTACGGAAGATACAAAATCTGTATGCAAGAAATCAGAGAATCTATTAAAATTTTAAGACAACTATTCCCAATGTATTCAAAATCAGAATCTCAACTTATGGCTCACGCTCCTGAGTATATCTCAGCTCCAAAAGAGCAAGTTATGACTCAAAACTACTCTTTAATGCAACACTTTGTACTTGTAACACAAGGTATGAGACCACCAAAAGGTGAAGTTTATGTTGCAACTGAATCTCCAAGAGGAGAGTTAGGATTCTTTGTAGTAAGTGATGGATCACCATATGCATATAAATTAAAAGCTAGAACACCAAGTTTCCAACATACAGCATTATTTGAAGAGTTACTAGTAGGAACTCAATTAGCAGATGTTGTTGCATTAGTTGCAAACCTAAATGGTGTATTTGGTGAAATTGATAGATAAGGGGAAATAGAAGTGAAAAGATTTGATTTAAGACCACTAAAAAATGACTTCTATGACAGAATGTTAGAGCTTATGGATACTCAAATTGCTGATGGTGAAACTGCGATTATTATGTTCGAAATTGGTGATTTTGAAAATATCCAAAAATCTGCTGATGTTATCTATGAAGCGGGATATACTTTAATGAACTCTATTAAATTCAATGAAGTTGATTGGACTTTAGTAGTTAAAAAAGTAAAACCAGAACCAAAAGAGAGTGAAGAAACTGCAGAGGAAGCAAAATAATGAATAAAAAAGAAATTATTGCTAAAAGTGATTTTATCATTACTTTTGGTTCAATGCTTGCAGACAACAAAGAGGAAGTAAGAAACTCTATCATTGAATCAATTGCAAAAACAAATGCAAAGTTTGTATATATGCACCCAATTGATAATATTGATTTAAAACTTTACTATACTCAATTTATTAAATACGAAGTAGGAAGTGAAGAGGGTGTTTGTGCTTTATTCCTTGATGCTTTTGTAAAACAATCAAATGAGTCAGTTCAAGCATATATTGATGATTTAGATTTAGGGTATATCTCTGCTGAATCATCTGCTGGAGAAGAAGAGTTTGAAGAAGCTTATGAATCTGCTAATGCTTGTTCATTTAAAACATTAGTAATTGGTGATGATGTAATTGAACATGAAAGAATTGAAAATATTATCAAGTTCTTATCAATTATCAAAAAATACACTGATTTTAATGTAATTGTTTTAAATGATGAATTAGAAAATAGAATCAATGCTTGTGAAGATGAAAATCTTGATGAAGTAGAGGATTTAAAATCTTACAATGGAACATTGTTATACAGATTAGTTGATGAAGAGAACAACGATGAATTAATCTGTAGCCAAACATTTGCAAATATCGCAAAAGTTAAAAACAATGATGAAGTTTACATTAACTATGCAAATGAAAAAATCAAAAGAGTTTTAAGAGTTGATGATAAGTTAAACGGTACTGTATCTATTGCAAAAATTGCTAATGCTAGTGATGAGTTATTCCAAAACTATAGATACAAGCAAGTAAAAATTGAAAAGGTTGATGCATAATGAGTGATATGATTACATTAACAATGGATGGCAAGTCTATAGAAGCTAAAGATGGTGAATCTATTCTTAACGTTGCTAGAGCAAACAATGTGTTTGTTCCTGCAGTTTGTTATTTAACTAGATGTTCACCAACATTAGCATGTAGATTATGTCTTGTTGAAGCTGACGGAAAGCAAGTATACGGATGTAACACAAAAGTAAAAGCTGGTATGGAAGTTACTACAGTTACTGAAAATATTGCAAAAGAAAGAAGAGCAATTATGGAGGTTTACGATGTAAACCACCCATTACAGTGTGGAGTTTGTGATCAAAGTGGTGAATGTGAACTTCAAAACTACTCTTTATATATGAAAGTTGATAAACAATCTTACAGCATTAGAGATATTCACAGACCAACACAACACTGGGGAGTTATGAACTATGATCCAGCACTTTGTATTGTATGTGAAAGATGTGTGACTGTATGTAAAGATATGGTTGGTTCAAACGCACTTTCTACTGTAAAAAGAGGTGCAGATGCAATTGATAAGACATTTAAAGCAGAAATGCCAAAAGATGCTTATGCAATGTGGAACAAATTAAACAAATCTTTAATTGGTTATGATGCAGATGCATGTACTAACTGTGGTGAGTGTATCTCAGCATGTCCAGTTGGTGCTTTAGTATCTCACGATTTCCAATATACTTCAAATGCATGGGAATTAAAGAAAATTCCAGCAGCAAACCCACACTCATCTGATTGTGCGTTTATGTACTACGAAATCAAACAAGATTCTATTGATAACCATGAACAAAAGAGAATTTATAGAGTTACAAATGAACCTCACTTCTCAACTGTAAATGGTGCAGGAAGATTTGCATATGATTTCGAAAATAAAGTTGAAGCTAAAGATGAAGCAGCATTTAACGATGCAGTTGCAGCATTTAATAAAGCTGATACAATCAAATTTAACTCATTTATTACAAATGAAGAAGCATTAATCTTATCAAAAATTGCAAAAGCTAAGGGTGCTAAGTTAGTAAATGAAGATGCAAGAAGATACCAAGAGTTCTTAAAGAACTATGCATCAACATCTGGTAAATCTTTATACTCTTCTACATTAACTGATGTTCACTCATCTAACTTTGTAATTTCTGTTGGTTCATACTTAAAATCTGACTTACCAAATGCAAGATATGCATTTAATAACTCAGTAATTATGAACAAAGGTGCTGCATTATACTTCCACCCAGTAGCAGACCCTATAATGGAAAAAATTGGTAAAAAAGGTAAAACAACTGACTTTATTTACCATGATCCAATGGCTGAAGAGGCTATTTTATACTTTATTCTTTATAAATTTGGAAAAGATTTACCAGCATCAGTTGCTGATTACATTGCTTCTAAAACTGAAAACAGAACAAAAACTGTAACTGAAACTATCAAAGAAAAAGTTGTTGAAATCGTAAAAGATGAAGAAACAGGTGAAGAAAAAGAAGTTTCAAAAATGGTTCCAAAGAAAGTTTCTAAAGAAGTTGAGTTTGAATACAACACTTTATTAGAAGAGTTTGGAAAAGATGAAGCATTCTTAGAGTTAATTGATTCAATGTTAGCTAAAAAAGATTCATTCTCTTTATTAGTAGGAGAGGACTTAATCACTCATCCTGATTCTGCTAATTTAGCTAAATTAGTTGGTATTATTGATAGATGTACTGCATTTGATGTAGTTATCTTACCAACTCAAACAAATACTTTAGGTGTTTCTCAAATTTGTGAATTATCAAGTGATGAATCTGGATTTGTTGTAGGTTACAATGAAAAAGCTGATTATGAATTATCTGCTTTAGGTGATGGAAACTTAGATGTTCCAGCTCTTAACCAACAAGAAGGAACATTTACAAATATTGATAAGAAAATCATCCCTACAAATGCTGCTTTAGCTCACAAAGGTTATACATTAAACGATGTAGCAAATGCTGTATTAAATGATGATATTGAATATACAATCGAATATACTGAAAGTTTACCAGTTGAAGCTGGATATCAAGCAGTAGAGTTTGATTCATTACCAAATGAGTTTGGAAATGACCAAGTTGAATATAGAGGTTATGATTTAGCTTCTAAAGATATTGAAGCAAATGATGAAGTTGCTGTATCTGAAGTAGCTAAACTAGAAGTTGCTGAGAATGAAATGGTAATTTACCAAGCAAACCCAATTAACCAATTCAATGAGTTCACTGCAATTGCACACGAGTTCAAAGATAAACTTCAATCGGGTATTTTCTTCTCTAAAGCTGCGTTTGACAAATTAGAGTTAGCAACTGGTGATAAAGTAAAAGTAAATGCAAATGGATGCGAATTAGAACTATCTGCATATACTGATATCCAAATTGCTGGTGATATTGCTTATGTATCTACATTTGATAAAAACTCACCTTCAAAAGCTTTATTCAATACTTACAGATTCAATAAAGCACAAGTGACAAAGGCATAATATGGAAGCTGGAATTATTATAGAAACAATAGTAAAAGTTGTAGTTGTTTTAGCTGTATTCTCTGCATTAGCTGGATTTACAACTTATATTGAAAGAAAAATCTTAGCATTTATGCAAAGAAGACTTGGACCTACAAATGTAGGTCCTTATGGTCTTTTACAAATTGCTGCAGATGGTATTAAGTTATTTACAAAAGAGGATTTTATCCCTGCACATGCAAATAAACCAATCTTTATGATTGCACCAATTATTACTGCTGCAACTGCATTTATTGCAATGAGTGCAGTACCATTCTTCCCAGAATTTGAAATGTTTGGTTATACAGTAAGACCAATTATTTCAGATGTTAACGTTGGGGTTTTATTTGTACTGTCTGTTGGAGCAATTGGACTTTATGGACCATTATTAGGTGGTATGAGTTCTGCAAATAAATGGGCATTACTAGGGGGAGCTAGAACAGCAATTCAAATGTTATCGTATGAAGTTGTATCTGGTCTTTCATTATTGGCACCATTAATGATGGTTGGTTCATTATCATTAATTGATATTAACAACTACCAAGCTGGTGGAGTTTCAAACTGGATTGTATGGTATCAACCATTAGCATTCGTATTATTTGTTATTGCAGGTTTTGCTGAAACAAACAGAACACCATTTGACTTACTAGAGCATGAAGCAGAAATCGTTGCTGGTTATGCTACAGAGTATTCTGGTATGAGATGGGGTATGTTCTTCATTGGTGAGTATGCTGCATTATTTACAATTTCATTCTTAACAGCCTTAATTTTCTTAGGTGGATTTGAACCATTATGGTTTATTCCTGGTGGAATTGCAATTATCTTAAAAGTTATGGCATTGATTTTCTTCTTCTTATGGACAAGAGCATCATGGCCACACGTAAGACCTGACCAATTAATGTGGTTATGTTGGAAAATCCTAATGCCATTAGCTGTGCTTAATGTTTTAGCTACTGGTCTTGTAATGATGATTTGGGGGTAATTATGAGTTTTAAAGATTTTAAAAATAGAAATATTTCTGAAGATTATGTAACGGTTCAAGAAGATAATTATCCAAAGACTGAATGGGAATCTTTTAAACAGATCTTATCAAGATCTGTTAAAGGTGAGTTATTCACAGGTCTTAAAATTACTTGGAAGATGATGACTGGTGCATTATTCAAAGGTGAAATGGCAACAGTTCAGTACCCTGCTGAAAAGTTACCTATTGGTCCAAGATATAGAGCAGTACACAAACTACTAGTTTTATTAGAGTCTGGTAGTGAAAGATGTATTGGTTGTGGTTTATGTGAAAAGATTTGTATTGCTAACTGTATTAGAATGGAAACTAAAATTGATGAAAATTCAAGAAAAGCAGTTAATGAATATACAATTAACATGGGAAGATGTATCTTCTGTGGATATTGTGCGGAAGTTTGTCCAGAACTTGCAATCGTTCATGGTGGAAGATATGAAAACGCATCTGAGCAAAGAGCTCACTTCTCATTAAAAGAAGACATTATTACACCGTTTGATCAGTTAAATCAACAAACAGAGTTTGCTGGTTTTGGTTCAGTATCTCCAGATGCTGATGAAAAAATTAAGAAAACACCATTGTCATACTAAGGAGTTTGGATGTTTGAAACAGTTGCTTTTATATTATTTGCAGTACTGACAATCGGTATGTTTGGAATTACTGTATTTACAAATAATGCATTATATGCCCTAAGTGCAATGGCAGCAGGTATGATCTTTATTTCTGCATTCTTCTTCTTATTAGATGCAGATTTCTTAGGTGCTGTACAAATTGTAGTTTATACAGGTGCAATCATGGCATTATATGCCTTTGGTATGATGTTCTTTGACTCACTTAATGTAGTAAAAGAAAAGATTAACAACCCAAGATTAGTATTCTTATTATCTGGTATGGTTGCTTTAATTATTGTTGTTATTTTCATGGCACCAGTAATTGGAGAAAATGTTCAAGCTAACTATCCAGTTCATCCTGAGTATGGTAACTCAGTTGATGTTGGTTTAGTTTTATTTACTAAGTACTTAGTTCCATTTGAAGTTGCAGCTATTATGTTATTAGTTGCAATGATTGGTGGTATTGTACTTGCAGGTAAAAAAATGGACGAATCTTACTCTGAAATGCACGAAGAAGAAATCGATGCTAAATTAGCTGCTGAAGCTAAAGAAGAAGAATCTAAGGAGGCTAAATAATGACTTTAAATGCTTATTTAATTTTATCAACGCTTCTATTTTGTATAGGACTTGCTGGTGTAATTAGAAGAAAAAATGTGCTTATGCTTTTCTTCTCAACAGAAATTATGTTAAATGCAGTAAACGTTGGTCTTGCTGCTGTGTCTAAGTTCCATGGGGATTTATCAGGACAAATGTTCGCATTCTTTATTATTGCAGTAGCTGCTGCTGAAGTTGCAATTGGTCTTGGTTTATTAATTCTTTGGTACAAAAGAACTGGTTCTATTAACTTAGATGATATTCAAGGTATGAAGGGATAATGATGGAAAAATACGTATATATAGCACTTTTTGCACCACTAATTGGGTCATTAGTTGCAGCATTATTCTCTATGCAACCAAAGAATGCATTTACAGGATGGTTTACATCTTTTATGCTTGCAGTATCAATGTATGCATCGTTAAACCTGTTACACTTTGTTTATACAACAGATTCAGCAATCAATGTAATTTTATTTGATTGGATTGTATCTGGTCAAATAAACATTCCATTTGGATTTGTAGTTGATCACGTATCAGTTGTTATGATGACAGTAGTTACAGTTGTATCTACAATGGTTCACATTCACTCTATTGGATATATGGAGCATGATAAAGGGTTTAATAGATACTTCTCTTATCTTTCGGCTTTCGTATTCTCAATGTTAGTTCTTGTAATGTCTGATAACTTCGCTGTTCTATTTATTGGATGGGAAGGTGTTGGTGTTTGTTCATGGTTATTAATTGGATTCTGGTATCACAAAGAATCAGCATCATGGGCAGCAAATGAAGCATTCATTATGAACAGAGTAGGGGATTTAGGACTATTACTTGGTATGTTCTTAATCTACTGGAACTTAGGTTCATTACAATATGACGAAGTATTTGCTAATGTTTCAACATTAGAGACTTCAACATTAACTTGGATTGGTATCTTATTATTTGTTGGTGCTATGGGTAAATCTGCGCAATTCCCATTACATACATGGCTTGCAGATGCGATGGAAGGTCCTACACCTGTTTCAGCATTAATTCACGCAGCAACAATGGTAACAGCTGGTGTTTATTTAGTAGTAAGAGCAAATGAGTTATATACATTAATCCCAACAGTTGGATATGGTATTGCTTGTTTAGGTGCATTTGTTGCAATTTTTGCTGCAACTATGGCACTTGTAAACAACGATATGAAAAGAATCATTGCTTACTCAACACTATCTCAATTAGGATATATGTTCGTTGCAGCTGGTCTTGGAGCTTACTGGGTGGCACTATTCCACTTAGCAACTCACGCATTCTTTAAATCAGTATTATTCTTAGGTGCTGGTAACGTAATGCACGCAATGGATGATGAGTTAGATATTAGAAAAATGGGTGGACTTCATAATAAAATGAAAGCAACATCAATTATTATGTTTGTTGCATCTTTAGCCTTAGCTGGTATCTTCCCATTAGCAGGATTCTTCTCAAAAGATAAAATCTTAGAAGCTGCATTTAATGCTGATGCTTACATCTTATGGGCTACATTATGGATTACTGCTGGTTTAACTGCATTCTATTCATTTAGATTAGTATTTAAAATCTTCTTTGGTAAGCAAAATTACTCTGATGATGAGTTCCACCCACACGAAGCAAAAGGTTTCGTTATTGCTGCAATGTTACCATTAGCAGTATTAGCAGTAATTGCTGGTTGGTTTGAGCATGGGTTTATTGACTTTGTAACAAAAGTATTACCAACATGGGAAGCATCTAACACTTCAAGTGCAACTATTTGGGTTCTAATCTTAGTAACTACAGCTGTTGCAGTTGGTGGTATTGCAGTTGCTTATGTTAAATACTACAAAGGTGAAGGATTTAGTAAAGAGTGGGAAGAAAAAGCTGTCTACAAGCTTTTAATCAACCAATACTATATTCCACAATTCTATGACAAGTTTGTTTCTAAACCATACTATGCAATGTCTGTATGGTTCTTTAAAGTGATTGAAGTTAAGTTAATTGACAACACTATTGATAATATTGCAAGTTCAATTTATAAATTAGGTGCTGTTCTAAGACCAATTCAATCTGGTAATTTATCTACATCTTTAAGATTAATGGTAGGTGGACTAATTTTAGGTCTAATCTTCGCATTAATTTTAGCGGTACTATAAGGGGTTATGTAAATGGAAAATATTTTATCAATGCTGATATTCTTCCCTGCAGTAGCAGCTACTGTAGGATTCTTAATTCATAAGGATTCTATGAGACAGTATGGTGTTGTTGTTACTGTTGTTGAATTTGTATTAGCGTTATTATTATGGTACCACTTTGATTCATCTGTTGCAGAAATGCAATTCGTTACTCAACTTCCATTGATTGCTTCAATGGGTATTAGTTATATTGCTGGTGTTGATGGTGTATCTTTATTCTTAATTATAATGATTACATTTATGACTATGATTGCTGTAGTTGGTTTAACTGAAAAAAGAAATGTTAAAAACTTAATCATCACTATGCTTTACTTAGAGATGACAATGGTTGGGGTTTTCGTTTCTCTTGATGTAATCATGTTCTATATATTCTGGGAATTAACACTTATTCCAATGTTCTATATTATTGGATTCTGGGGAGCAGAGAGAAGATTCTATGCTGCTATGAAATTCTTCTTATATACATTCATTGGTTCTTTAATCATGCTTGTTGGTATGTTATATTTCGGATACATTTATCAACAAGAAACAGGAGTATGGAGCTTTAGTTTACTTGACTGGTACAGCGCTGTATTACCATTTGATGTTCAATTATGGTTATTTATTGCATTCTTCTTCGGGTTTGCAGTAAAAGTACCAATGATTCCATTCCATACTTGGTTACCTGTTGCTCACTCAGAAGCACCAACTATTGGTTCTATTATTCTTGCAGCAGTACTTTTAAAAATGGAAACATATGGTTTTATTAGATTCTCATTACCACTGTTCCCTGATGCATCAGTTTACTTTATGTGGTTTATGGCTTCATTAGGTATTATCGCTGTAATTTATATGGCGATGTTAGCTTATGCACAAGAAGATATGAAACAGATGATCGCTTACTCTTCAGTTTCTCACATGGGTGTAATTATCCTTGGGGTATTTGCATTTAACCCAGAAGGTATAACAGGAGCTGTTTACTTGATGATTGGTCACGGTATAGTCTCCGGAGCACTGTTCATGTGTGTTGGGGTGCTATATGATCGAAGAAAAACTAAGATGATGAAAGAGTTTGGTGGATTAGCTCATAATATGCCAATGTTCGCATTAGTTTACGGAATTATTTTAATGGCATCTATTGGATTACCATTAACTGTTGGTTTTGTTGGTGAGTTCTTAGCATTATTAGGATTCTTCAAAGTTTCACCTTTCTGGACATTAATTGCTGGGTTAACAATCGTATTAAGTGCGGTTTATATGCTTGCAATGTACAAAAGAACATTCTTTGGAAACTTAACTAATCCATTAAACAAAAACTTAAAAGATATTTTTGGTAGAGAGTTAGTTGCTTTAAGTTCATTAGTAATTTTAATTATTGCTTTAGGTATTTATCCAAAAGTTGTATTAGAACCATTAAATACTTCTGTAAATCACTTAGTAAAAGTTATGGAAGTAAAAGCTGTTAACCAAGAAACAAAAGATAAGTTAAGAGCTTTAAATACAATAGGGGAGGTTAAATAATGATTGAGCCAATTTCAATTAGTTTAGAGAGTTTAAACCTAGGTACATTAGCACCTATGTTAATTGCCATCATTGGTGCTTTAAGTATTTTATTAACTGACCTATTTAATAAAGAGAAACACAAGTCATTATACGTAATGCTTGTTATTCTTTTCTTAGTGTTTGACTTATTTACATTATTAGCATATTCTGGTGAAGAAAGAGGTATGTTTGATATCATGTTAATTGATGGTATCGCAATTTTATCTCAATGTATTATTATTGGTGGATCTATTCTGTTTATTTTCCTTGGACTTTCAAAATTAAGATTCCAAGACTTTAGACATGCTGAGTATTTTGCACTTTACTTATTCATGGTAGCTGGATTCCAGTTCATGGTAAGTTCAGATTCATTAATCTTAATTTTTGTTGGACTTGAGACTGCTTCATTGGCTTTATATACAATGATTGCAATGCATAATAGAATGGTATCTATTGAAGCTGCTGTTAAGTACTTTACTATGGGTGCTTTAGCTGCTGCATTCTTTGTATTTGGTTCTATGATTTTCTATGCATTAACAGGTTCATTAGAGTTAGCACAAATTTCACAAGTATTAAGTGAGCAAAACTACTTATCAAATGAAAACTTCTCTAACTACGTAATGATGTTAGTTGGATTTGTATTTATGTTTGCTGCACTTGGGTTTAAATTATCTTTATTCCCATTCCATACTTGGGTTCCAGATGTATACCAAGGTTCTACATCTGCATTAGCAGGATTTATGTCTGTTATCCCAAAAATGGCAGGTTTTGTAGTTGCATTAAGATTCTTTGATGTATTTGTTCATAGTGGAGATGAAATTGTTCACTTTATGTTATACATCACAGTTGTATTAACTATGACTATTCCAAACTTAATTGCATTACAACAAACAGATATTAAAAGAATGTTAGCTTACTCTTCAATTTCAAATGCTGGTATGGCAATGGCAGCAATTTTAATTGGTACGACTCAAGCAACAAGTGCTTTATTCTTATATTGGATTTTATTTACAGTTACTAACTTCGGAGCATTCGGTATGTTATGGCTTAACAGAGGTAAAGAGTATGCGGATTACAACTCTCCGTATTCATTCAAAAAATACTCTGGTTTAGCACAAATCTCACCATTTACTGCTTCAATTTTAGCAATGTTCTTATTTGCTTTAACAGGTCTTCCTCCATTTGCTTTATTCTGGGGAAAAATGTACCTTGTAGCAAGTGCTGTAAATGCTGATGAGATTGCATTAGCAGTTATTATTGTATTAAACTCTGCAATTGCTGCTTACTACTACTTAAGACCAGTTTCATACATGTTCTTAAGAGATCCAGAAGAAGCTACAAATACGAAGTTTATGCAAAATGCTTCTACTCCTATGAAAACTGTTGTAGGTTTAGCAGTTGTTTTAGCTGTTACTTCTATTTTCTTCATCGATCCACTATTAAATGTAATTACTTACTACGTAGGTAACTCAGGATTTTAATAGTTTACACTAGCCATAAATAAAGTGGCTAGTGTAGAAACAAATCTATTCTTCTTATAAAATCTATATAATTAACCTCTTCTTTATAACCTAGAAATAAACCACAACTTGTTACAATCCTTCAATTAATTTAAAGGATAAAATTTGAAGACAATAAGTGTTGCACATTCACCTGATGCTGATGATATTTTTATGTATTATGCAATTAAATTTGGTTGGGTTACTGCTAAAGATGCCAAATTTGAAAATATTGCAGATGATATTGAGACATTAAATCAAGCTACTTTAAAAGGTGAGTACGATATCTGTGCTATCTCTTTTGCTTTATATCCATTTGTTAAAGATGATTATGCTTTATTAAAAACAGCTGTTTCTTTTGGTGAGGGTTATGGACCTAAACTTATTAAGAAAAAAGGAACTAAGTTAAAAAGAAATTTCAAAGTAGCATTAAGTGGTGAATTTACTACAAATGCTTTACTATTTAAAATTGCATATCCAAATGCTAGAATTACATATATGAATTTTTTAGAGATTGAGCAAGCAGTAATTAACGGAGATGTTGATGCTGGTGTTTTAATTCACGAGTCTATTTTAACTTATGATGATTCATTAGAAGTTGAAAAAGAGATGTGGGATATTTGGACTGAATTAAGTGGAGGAGATTTACCTTTACCACTAGGTGGTATGTGTTTAAGAAGATCAATTCCATTACATGCAGCAATTGATTATGAAAATACACTAATCAAAGCTGTTGATGTGGCAAATAAAAATAGAAAAGTATTAGCTCCTATGCTTTTAGATAAAGGCTTAATTAGAGTTGATGCAGATACTTTAGATAATTACCTTGATTTATATGCAAACGATAACTCAGTACAATTAAGCGAAGTACAATATAAAGCTTTAGATAAGTTGTATGAATTAGGTTATAAACATGGATTCTATGAAAGTCTTATTAAGTCACAAGACTTTTTAATTCCAAGTGAATATGAAGAGTTAAGAGCTAAATAAGTGCAAAACTATTTTAAAGAAGTTGATTTTTCAAAATATTCATCTTTACATATTGGGCCTAAATCTGAAGTTTTAGTAATCAATGAAATAGGAGAGTATGAAGATTATCAAATCTTAGGAAGAGCAAATAATGTTCTAATCTCTCCAACTCATCCAAAATTTGCAGTTTTGGGAGAGGCTTTTGATTATATTGAGCAAAAAGATGGTTTACTTTATGTAGGTTGTGCGACAAAATCAGGTAAACTTTTATCTTATGCAAAAAGAAATGATCTTGCCAATATGGAATTTTTAGGAAAACTTCCAGGTTGTCTTGGTGGACTAGTGAAAATGAATGCTGGGTTAAAACAGTGGGAAATTTTCAATTATATCCACTCAATTAAGACAAATAAAGGTTATATTAAAAAAGAGGATATAGAATACTCTTATAGAAATACAAAAATAGATACTATTGTATATGAAGTAGTATTTAATATTGAGTATGGTTACTCAAAAGAACATGCAGATATGTTCAAGAAAATGAGAGATAACCAACCACAACTTCCAAGTGCTGGAAGTTGTTTTAAAAACCCTGCAGGAGATTTTGCAGGTAGATTAATACAAGAAGTTGGTCTTAAAGGTCATAAAAAAGGTGATATGGGCTTTAGTGAACAACATGCTAACTTTTTAGTTAATTATGGAAATGGTACATATGAAGATGCCATTTATATGATAGATTTAGCTAAAAGTAGAATAAAAGAGCAGTTTAATATAGATATAGAACAAGAAGTAATTGTTTATTAGTAATATTAATTAATTTATGTTAGAATGCAAAAAAATTAAAATAATATAAGGTTTTTTTATAGTGAAGAATTTAGTAATCGTGGAGTCTCCGGCAAAAGCTAAGACAATATCAAAATTTTTAGGAAAAGATTTTAAAGTAATGGCCTCTATGGGGCACGTTAGGGATCTTCCAAAGTCAAAATTAGGCTTTGATCCAGCAGATAATTTCAAGCCAAAGTACTTAATCTCAACAGATAAGAAAAAAGTAATTAGTGATTTAAAAAAAGAGATTAACAGTGAAACAACAATCTACCTAGCGGCCGATGAGGATAGAGAGGGAGAGGCTATTGCATGGCACTTAATCCCCGCACTTAAAATTGAAAAAAACCCTATTAAAAGAATCGTATTCCACGAGATTACTAAAACTGCTATTATGAAAGCATTAGAAAATCCAAGAGAGGTAGATCAAAACTTAGTAGATGCTCAACAAGCAAGAAGAATTCTTGATAGAGCTGTTGGTTATGAGTTATCACCACTTTTATGGAGAAAAGTAAGATATGGTTTAAGTGCAGGTAGAGTTCAGTCTGTTGCAGTTAGAATTATCGTAGATAGAGAAAATGAAATCAGAGAGTTTAAACCAGAAGAGTACTGGAAAATCAAATCTGAATTTATTGATCCAGAATTAAAAGCAGAACTAGCAAAAGAGAATGGTAAAAATGTAAAAGTTACAAATGAAGTTCAAGCTAGAACTATTGAGGCTTCATTAAAAGCTGGAAATTTCACTTTAGTTGATATTGAAGAGAAAGATTCAAAAAGAAATCCAGCAGCACCATTTACTACTTCTACACTTCAACAAGAAGCATCTAGAAAATTAGGTCTTTCTGTTAAGCAAACTATGATTATCGCACAACAATTATATGAAGGAAATGTTGGTAATATCCCAGGTCATACTGGTGGTTTAATCACATATATGAGAACAGACTCACTAAATCTTTCAACTGTTGCAACATCTGCTGCAAAAAAAGTAATTGAAGCAGAATATGGAAAAGAGTATTCACTTGCAAAACCAAGAACTTACAAATCTAAAGCAAAAGGAGCACAAGAGGCTCACGAAGCTATTAGACCAGTTAATTTAGCTCTTAAACCAAGTGATATTAAAGCTTATGTTGAACCAGCTCAATTTAAATTATATAGCTTAATTTGGAAAAGAACACTTGCTACGCAAATGGCTCCTGCTCAAATTGCAAATACTACTTATAAAATCCAAGCAGGAAAAGCTGGTGAGTATGAAATGCAAACAAAAGGACAAAGAATTGTATTTGCTGGATTTATGAAAGCATATACTGAAGGTAGTGATAATCCAGAATCAGCACTTGATAGCAGTGAAAAGATTTTACCAACTATTAAAGTAGGTACTGTTCTTAACTGTCAAAATATTGAGTGTGAGCAGTTATTTACTAAACCACCTGCAAGATATACAGAAGCATCTTTAGTTAAAAAACTTGAATCAGAAGGAATTGGTAGACCATCTACTTATGCTCCAACTATTTCTACAATTCAGCAAAGAGAGTATGTTGTAAAAACAGAAGATAAAAAACTTGCTCCTACTCCAACTGGAGAAGTTGTAAATCAGTTCTTAACTGATCACTTCTCTGGTATTGTTGACTTAGGATTTACAGCAAAAATTGAAGAAGAATTTGATGATATTGCTGAAGGTAAAATTGCTTGGGAACAAGTAATGCATGAGTTCTATGGTGGATTTAAAAAGACTATTGAAGAAAAAGAAGAGACTGTAAATAAAGAAGATTATTTACAAGTTAGAGAAATAGGAACTGATCCAAAATCTGGTAAACCAATTAGTGCTAGAGTTGGTAGATTTGGTCCATTTGTTCAAATTGGAACAAAAGATGATGAGGAAAAACCACAGTTTGTTGCTATTCCAGATCATTTAAATATGGATACAATTACACTTGAAGAAGCATTATTTTTATTTACTCTTCCAAGAGTTGTAGGATTAACATCTGAAGGTGAAGAGATTAAAGCTAATATTGGTAGATTTGGACCATACTTACAAGTAAAAACTAAATTCTATTCATTAAAAACTGATGATCCATATACTATTGAGGAAGCAAGAGCAAATGAAGTAATCAAAGAGTTAGATGAAGCAAAAGCAAAAGCTACTATCAAAGTATTTGAAAAAGAGAAAATTCAAGTATTAATTGGTCAATATGGCCCATATATTAAACAAGGTAGAAAAAACTTTAAAATACCAAAAGGAAAAGTTGCAGAAGACTTAACACTTGAAGAGTGTGAAGAAATCATTGCAAAAGATCCTAAGTCTAAAACAGGTGCAAAAAAAGCTCCAGCTAAAAAAACAACTGCAAAAAAGACTACAACTAAGAAAACTGCCGCAGCTAAAAAAACAACTACAAAGAAGAGTGCTGCTAAGAGCTAATGAAAATAGGTATTCTATCAGATAGCCACCATCAGGTTGGCTATACTAAAGAAGTTATTGACTTCTTAAAGCAAAAAGGTAGTCAATACCTAATCCATGCAGGTGACTTATGTGTGGAAGAAAATCTAAAACTACTAGAAGAATCAGGATTAATATACGTATCTGTATTTGGAAATAATGATATGGGATTAATTCCTTATTCAAATAAATATAACATTAAACAAGAACCTTATTATTTTAAAATAAAAGAGACAAAATTTAAACTTATGCACCTTCCATATCACTTAACTCCTGATGCAGATGTGGTGATTTTTGGGCATACACACATGTTTGAACATGATTATAAAAATGAGACACTTTTCGTAAACCCTGGTGAGGTTTGTGCAAGGGAAAAGCCTCTAATTGAGTGTGTATTTCTAGAAATTAATGAAAATGAGTATATAATCACGTACTATTTTAAAAATACTAACGAACAATTATTCAAGAAAGAAGAGTATAAATATGAGCGAAAAATTTCTAAAAACTGATGAAATATTTTTATGTGCTATTTGTAATGTAGAGAGTGGTACATGTAATGAAGATTGTAAATTCTGTACACAAAGTGTAAGATATAAAGCTGATATCCAAAGATATAGGCTAAAAGAGATTGAACAAATTGTTAAAGAAGCTACTATTGCTAGAGAAAACGGGGCCGTTGGATTTTGTCTAGTAACAGCAGGACTTGGTTTAACAGATAAAAAAACTAAATTTATTGCTGAAGCTGCAAAAGCTGTAAAAGCTGCAAATTTAGGATTAAGACTTATCGCCTGTAACGGGACAGCAAGTGTTGAGCAATTAAAAGAGCTTAAAGCTGCTGGTGTTGATAACTATAATCATAACTTAGAAACTTCAAGAGAGTTTTACCCTACAATTTGTACAACTCATGATTGGGATGAAAGATACCAAACTTGTTTAAATGCTAAAGAAGCAGGGTTACAATTAGTTTGTGGTGGAATCTTTGGAATGGGTGAAACTCAAGAGGATAGAATTTCTATGTTAAAATCTATCGCATCTTTAGATCCTATGAATGTTCCGTTAAACTTCTTCCACCCAAATGAAGCTTTACCAATTGTTGAAAATACAATTTCTAGAGAAGAAGCATTTGAGTTAATTGAATTAGCAAGAGAAATGATCCCTAATGCACATAAAATTATGGTTGCAGGTGGTAGAGAGTTAATGTTCGGTGACGAGCAATACGAAATATTCAATAGAGGTGCAAACGCATTTGTTATTGGTGATTATTTAACTACATCTGGAAGAACTCCAAAAGATGATGTTGAAGCATTAGAAAAATTAGGATTCAAAATAGCAAAACACGTTGTTAGAATGCAAGGTGAGTAGGACTGTTTAATGAGTGAAGAAATTCTAATAATTGTTACTATATCATTAATTATATTTTCTTCGCCATTAATAGGGAAGTTATTAAAACTTCCTACAGTTACTGTTGAGATTATATTAGGTGCAATAGCTGCGTATTTTGCATTTATTACTGATCATGCTATTTTAGATTTAGTTGCTAAAGTTGGATTTTTATATCTGATGTTCTTAGCAGGACTTGAAGTTGATTTAAAGAAAATCGTAAATATCTCCCCCACTATATTAAAAAAATCAATAATTTATAATGTAATACTATTCTCTTTATCCACGTTGATATCTTTATATTTAGATATTGGGTATATATTTATTGTTATTCTACCTTTAATCTCCATTGGTTTATTAGCAGCTCTTAAAAAAGAGTATGGTGATGTTGAATGGATTAGATTATCTATTTTAGTAGGTCTTATTGGAGAGATTATTTCAATCTTTGCATTAACAACAGTATCAGCAGCTTTAGAGTTTGGAATTAATTTTGAATTCTATAAGACTATGTTCTTATTTGTAATGTTCTTATTATCAATGCTTGTTGTTTACAAGGTGTTCCATAACCTTATTTGGTGGTTCCCTGAGATTAAAGCATATTTAATGCCTGAACAAGATCATCAAGAACAGGATATTAGAGTATCTATGGCAATCTTCTTCTTAATGATTGCAGTAATGATGGTTTTACACCTAAAGGTTGCATTTGGGGCATTTATTGCAGGTACATTCATTACTACGTTCTTTGAGGAGCATAATAAACAATTACCTCATAAGTTAGAACACTTTGGGTTTGGATGGTTAGTTCCTATTTTCTTTATTTCTGTAGGGGCTTCGTTTGAATTAGAGGCTGTATTACAAGAGGGATTATTAATCAAAGCAACATTAATTGCAGCAGCTATGATTGGTATTAGATTTATTGCTTCTATGCTATTTATTAAAGAGATGGGATGGAATAAGTTCTTTATGATTGGTCTTTCTCACTCAATGCCTATTACACTTTTAATTGCGGTAACAACATTGGCTTATAATAACCATTCTATTGATTTAGAGTATTATTATGCGTTTATTTTAGCAGCTATTTTAGAGGTGTTAGTTGTAATGATTGCGATAAGAATCTTATCACATTTCATTACTCTTAATAACGGTAATTAAGTTGTTCTTGTAGTTAACTTTATAGTTTCTAGGTTTTTTATCTAGTTCAAGAACAACTCTAAAATAACCATTCTTTTTGTGATTTCCCACAGCTACTTTTTTGAAGTTCATTGATTCTAAATCTGCTCTTTTTGTGTAGAAGTTTAATTTTGCTTTATAATCAATAATGATTTTATTCCCTTTATCTAAAGAGAATTTTTTAGATACCTTGTATTTAGTGTGAATAACTAACTTGTCATTGTTATACTCTAATTTAAGAAATGGAAGAATCTCAGTTGTTTTCATTTCATCTTCTTCTGCCATCATTTCTTCAGGTTCTTCTACATCTGCTCTTGGTCTTACAAATACAACTTGTTTAGGTTCAACTTTTGGTGTTGTTTCAAGTTTTTCTTCTATTAGTTTTTTTGTTTTTGCTTCTGTTTGCGCTTGAGCTTTTTTAATAAGTTTTTTTACTTCTTTTTCTGAAAACTTCTTTTCTTCTTTTTTAGGCTGCTCTTTTAATGCAGGCATTAGTTTATTTACAGCTTCTTCAACTTTATTTTTATTCTCTTCTTGTGGGAACTCTTTTGTCATAGACATTTGTTCTTGCATATCTTGAACAAATTGTTCTTCTCCATATGTTGAGTCATCAGTTTCACTTAGCTCAATAAGTCTAGCAGCTTCTTCTTCATATGCATTAGTAGCAGCAAATGGGTTTTCTCTAGCACTTAAGTTTAATGATAGAACAACACTTAATGTAAATAAAAATAAAGTTTTCATTCTTCTGGCTCCAAGTTTTTAAGTTCGAAATACTCTTTTTGCAAATAAGCATTATCTTTTTGCAATCTAATAATTTCACTTTCTAGATACTCTTGTTTATGTTTTAAAGAGTTGTATACTTCTAGGGAATTATCTCCAAAAAGAATATTAGCAACATGGTAGCTAAGAAAAAGAGTTATTGCAATAGAAACTATTACAATAACTATAAATTTCTTAAGACCACGTTGTACTTTTTTCATATACTTCTAATTATTATTTTGAAAAAGGTTGTTTACCTAAGTACTCAGCGTAACCAATCTCAGCACCGATTTCTAATAATCTGTTGTATTTAGCGATTCTATCAGATCTAGCAGTAGAACCAGTCTTGATTTGTCCACAGTTTAATGCAACAGCAAAGTCTGCAATAAATGCATCTTCTGACTCACCAGATCTGTGAGACATTACACAATTGTAGTTGTTTCTTTGAGCTAATCTAATTGTTAACATAGTTTCAGAAACAGAACCAATTTGGTTTGGTTTAATTAAAATTGAGTTACCAATTCCTTTTTGGATTCCTTCTGCTAAGATGTTTGCGTTAGTAACGAATAAATCATCACCAACTAATTGAACAGAGTTTCCTAATTTTTCAGTTAAGATTTTCCATCCATCCCAGTCATCTTCAGATAAACCATCTTCGATAGAAACGATTGGGTATTTAGCACATAAATCTGCATAGTAGTTTACTAACTCTTCTGAAGTGATTTTTCTATCTTCAGATTTTAATACATAAAGACCATCTTCATCAATTAATTCAGAAGCAGCAACGTCTAATGCGATTGCAATTTGCTCACCAGCTTTGTATCCAGCTTTTTCGATTGCTTCCATAATAACTTGGATAGGCTCTTCGTTTGATTTTAAGTTTGGAGCAAATCCACCCTCATCACCAACTGCAGTTGATTCACCCATACCATCAATTACTTTCTTTAAGTGTTGGTAGATTTCAGCAGTAGCTCTTAAACCTTCGTTGAAGTTTTCAAATCCAACTGGCATAATCATGTACTCTTGGAAATCAACAGAGTTGTTTGCGTGTTCTCCACCATTGATGATGTTGAACATTGGAACTGGCATAACCATTGCGTTTGCACCACCTAAGTATCTGTATAATGGTACATTTAAAGAAGTTGCAGCAGCTCTTGCTACAGCCATAGATACACCTAATACAGCATTTGCACCTAAGTTAGAGTAGTTTTGTGTTCCATCGATGTCTTTCATAGTTGCATCAACTTCAGCTTGATTAAATGGGCTTAATCCTAATAATTCATCAGCAATTACAGTGTTTACATTTTCAACTGCTTTTAAAACACCTTTTCCTAAGAATCTATCGTCCCCATCTCTTAGTTCAAGTGCTTCTCTTTTACCTGTACTAGCTCCAGAAGGTACAATAGCACTCTCTTTAGTACCATCACTTAAAATTACTGTAGCTCTTACAGTAGGGTTTCCTCTAGAATCTAATACTTCATCAGCATATACGTTATCAATAAATACCACGTAGGTCTCCTATATGTTATATTTTGCTAGATTATATCTAAAAGTTGATTGGATTTTGCTTTTATATGAGTTTTGGTTATTTTTGGGAGTATTTTGAAGTGTGGGAGAGAAACACTCTCCCTTTGGTTTATTCGTCAGCGTCGTCTTCTGGTTCACCTTGAATAATTTCGTCATTTACACCCATAGATGTAAGAATTTTTCCTTCAATTTCGTTTGCAATTTCAGGGTTATCTTTTAGGAATACTTTTGAGTTTTCTTTACCTTGACCAATTTTTGAATCACCGTAAGAGAACCATGCTCCTGCTTTATCAACGATATCAAGTTTAACACCATAATCAATAAGTTCTCCAGTTTTAGAGATACCTTCTCCAAACATGATATCAAACTCTGCTTGTTTAAATGGAGGTGCAACTTTGTTTTTAACAACTTTAACTTTAACTCTATTACCAATTGAGTTTTCACCTTGTTTTAAAGTAGCAATTCTTCTAATATCTAATCTTACAGAAGAGTAGAATTTAAGTGCATTACCACCAGTAGTTGTTTCTGGACTTCCGTATCCTGTCATACCGATTTTCATTCTAATTTGGTTAATGAAAATTACTGTAGTGTTCATTTTGTTTAATAAACCAGTAACTTTTCTTAATGCCTTAGACATTAATCTTGCTTGAACACCAACTTGTTGGTCATCCATATCACCATCAATCTCTACTTTTGGAGTAAGTGCAGCAACTGAATCCACAACTACTAAATCTACAGCACCAGATCTGATAACTGTTTCTAAGATTTCTAATGCTTGCTCTCCAAAGTCTGGTTGAGATACAAGTAAGTTATCTACATCAACACCTAAGTTTTTAGCATAAACTACATCTAGCGCATGCTCTGCATCAATAAATGCACAAACACCACCAGCTTTTTGACACTCTGCAATTGCGTGTAATGTAAGAGTTGTTTTACCTGATGACTCAGGTCCGTAGATTTCAACAACTCTACCTTTAGGAATACCATTAACTCCTAATGCAAGGTCTAGACCTAAAGATCCAGTAGAGATTGCTTCAACTGGCTCAATTTCTTTGTCACCTAGTCTTATTAATGTACCTTTACCAAATGCTTTGTCAATTTGTTTAATAGCTAAATCAAGTGATTTTTTTTGATTATCATCCATAGTGTTTTATCCTGTTTAGATTTTCTTTTGTTAAATTATGAGGGAATTTTAGCGAAATATTTTTAAAGTATTAAAAAATATTGCAATTTGCAATATTTTATTTTTTTACTGCATGTATAAACCCCCAGTTTAAAAGCATTCCTCCTGCCAATTGTAGCTTTCTTTTTTTTGTGTCTATTGTATATGTATCAATACCTTTTCCTTCATATGTAAAGTCAATAGATGGATCAAATTGATAAAAGTTTAATTCAGAAACTTTATTCTTCATCCATTCTTCAAATGTAGTTTTTGAATAAGTATTATATGTTAGGTATAATTTTTCTTTTGAACTTTCTCTTGTTTTATCTAAAACTTTAGTAAGTAAATCTACATTATGATTTAAATTGACTAATGCAGATATAAAAATATGTCCACCACTTTTAGTAACTCTTAATATCTCTTCTACTGCTTTTTGTGCATCTTCAATAAATGATATAACAACTAAGCAATTAGTAATATCAAAGGTGTTATCTTTATATGGCATTGAATATATATCGGCAACTTTATAACTAAAATTTTTCTTACTTTTATTTATATCATTTGCAATTTTTATAGCATCTTCATTGTAGTCTAGTAAGTGATATTCTGCGTTAGGATAAATATTACTCAAATGAAAACTTAATTTCCCACCACCACATCCAATATCAGAGATTCTATAATTATCACCTATTTTAATATTCTCGTAAAGTTTTTCTAGAAATTTTTGCTGTTCACTCTTTTCAATTTTTTTAAAGTAATTTTCAACTAATTCTTTATCTGCATCAAATGCTTTTCTATATGTATCTTTTTTAATCAATTTATTCTCCTGCAACTTTTAAAGCGAAATCAAAGTCTTCTTCTTCATCAATATCAATAGCTTCAATTTGTGAAATAATATTTGCTACACAGTTTTTATCATCAACAATTCTAATGTATTCAACTTCTCTAATATTAAAATTTACTTGCTGTAATAGATTAAAATAGAATTTAGATTTTGTTGTAGTACAGCAAGCACAAAGTTCATAGGCAGCTGGGTAATCTTGGCTTCTTACTACATTTTCATTAGTTAAGCCATTGACACTAACTAAATGATCTTTTACTACATTATTTTCTAGTAAAACTATAGAAAAAGGATGTGTTCTTGCTTTGGTAACAGTAATTGATGAATTAATATGAGAGGGACTTTCTAAAAGTGTATTTTTATTATTAACTATAGTATTTATTGTTGTAAAAGGAGAAGTAGGAGGTAAAAACATTACATACTTAGGTTCCCAATTTTCATTTTCTTTAAACCACTTTAATGCATGTAGAATAGGAGCTAAAGATGAGGCTGTAGAAGTTGAAAACTCAGATGGTCTCAAGAAGGGAACTTCTGCATTATATTTTAAAGCAATATCTTTTATTTTATTGCTATCTGTTGATACTACAACTCTTCCACATTTACTTTGAATAGCTTTAGTAATTGTATGAGCAATTAATGGCTTGTCTTTAAACTTACGTATATTTTTATCTTTTACTCTTGTTGAGCCTGCTCGTGCAGGGATTAGAATAAGTGTATCATTCATAATTAATTATACTTTCTAAATACAGGTTTTATAACATCACCTTGTAAATATTTTTCATAGCCTTCATCTATAGCTTTTTTATATACTTCAAAGCTTTTTTCTAACGCTTCTTTAGTTAGTGCTAACTCTTTTTCTTGATGTGCATAGCTTAAAGCTATCCATGGCATCAAAACACCATTCTTTATCATTTCTTGAGAAAAAAGAGTTCTAAGTCCTAAACAATTTTCACCTTTTTTATTAAAAGTTAAGTAATATGGACTGCATTCAATACCTGAAGCTATAAAGTTTTTTTCAATTCCATACTCTTTGGCTAACTTATTGATTAAGTTGATGAGTTTTTCCCCGTAGTCCCAAAGGTGTGAAATTACATCTTTATCTTTCATAAATTTCATAGTCTCAATAAAAGCTCCAAGGCCACACATTTCTGCACCATGTGTAGTAGATAAAAGAAAAAGTCTTTCTTCCCCTTTTTTTTCAATTGAACCTAAACTCATTATTTCTCTTTTCCCTGCAATTGCTGCAACAGAAAAACCATTTGCCATAGCTTTCCCGTATGTAACTAAATCAGCCTCAATATTGTAATATTTTTGAGCTCCTTGCATATGCCATCTAAAACCTGTTATCATTTCATCTAAAATAAAAACAGAACCATTTTTGTGACAAAGCTCTTTTACTTTATGTAAGAAATCATCCTTAGGATGTTCTGTTGATGATGGTTCTAGAATAATACAAGCAATTTCATTTGGGTATTTTTGAAAAAGTTTCTCTAAACTTTCAATATTATTATAGTGGAAAGTTTTTGTAGTATCAATATCTTTTTGAGGTATTCCTTTTTTAATATTTGTCGATCCAATAAACCAATCATCATATGAAAAAAATGGATGTTCTTCACAACGGGCAATTATTGTTCTATTTGTATATGCACGAGCAAGTTTTATTGCTGCAGTTGTTGCCGTAGATCCATTTTTAGTAAATTTAACCATATCAACATTTGGAATCATATCTATTAATAATTCTGCAGCTTCTAATTCAATTATTGAAGCTCTAGTTAAATTATTTCCATTTAGAATTTGTTCGATAGCGGCATTATTTACCCGTTCATTCGAATATCCTAAATTTATTGCTCTTAAAGCCATACCATAGTCTAAATATTTGTTTCCTTTTTCATCAAACACATACGCATCTTTCCCATTTTGTAATATTTGTGGAGCATTTGATGGGAACTGATCAAATCCTCTTGAATATGTATGTGCACCTGCGGGAATTGCTTTTAATAATCTATCTTGATAAGTCATGATTATCTCCAGCTAAATCCTCTAATTCATACAGTGTTCTTAAAATTTTTAAATCTTTTTCTAATGAGTTAGGAAAAGATTTTCTATCTTGTTGATGTATTGATGAGATAAAACTTTTAATTTCATTGATATATGGTTCTTCAGGGTTTATATACTCTTTTTCAATAGTTCCTTTATAAAATGAAATAACTTCCCACTCTTGCATAGATATGTTTATGTACTTTAGGCTATTTGTATCTGCGCTGTAAGAAATCTCTCCCTTAGTTCCTATTAGTCTAAATTCTCTTACCGCTTTTGGTTGAGATAGAACTTCAACAGTTAAGTTTCCTATCATTCCATTAGGATATTCTACTATAGAATGATAAATATCGTCAATATTTGCATTTATATCTGAAACTTTTCTTTTTATACAAGCAAGAGCTTTACAATCACCAAAAATATCATTTAACCAAGTTAATTCAAATGGCACTATTTCTCTACATCCTCCTGTGTTTCTATTTGATACATAAAAGTCTTCAATTCTTTCCCATGGATGCCAGTCTGGTAAATATTGTCCACTTTGATAATTAAAGTTTAATGGTTCTCCAATAACTTTATTTTTTACAAGTTCTTTTACCTTCATTGGAAAAGGATAAAAACTCATAGTACATGAGGGAACAATAACTAAATTATCATTAATCTCATTAGCAAGCTTTAATATCCTCTCACTGTCTATGACACTTGCCTCAATAAAAGCATGAATATTATTATCTTTTGCGATATATGCATATTTCATATGCAAATTAGGTGGTGTTGAAATTATAAATACTTCAGGATTGAACTCTTTTATAGCTTTGTCAAAATCATTAAATGTTTTAATATTATATTTATCTTTTGTTTCTTTAGTTCTCTTTTCTTTTATATCAAAACCTGCAATGTCTTTCTCATTTAATGCAAGTAAGTTTCTTACTCTTCTTTTTCCCATAGAACCTAAACCAATTACAAGAAATTTCATAATTAAACTCCTTTTTTAAACTTTACTGCAGCTGCTGTATTAATATGGTTTTCATATTTTTTTTGAGCTTCTTTATTAATTGTACAAATAGAGGGGTCATTTTTTAAAAGATTCATAATATCAAAACTTGTGAAGTTTTCATTTTTTGTATATAATTTTTCAAAAATAGTCTTAAAAAAGTTAAAATCTTCATCATAATCTAAAGTCATTCTTATATTTGGTTGGTTATAAATACCTGTAGCATTTAAATATTCAACATTAAAGTGATTTGTAGAGGTAAAATAACCTCCCCAAACTTCAGTGTCATTTTCATCTTTCAAATCAATTACTTTTTCTAATGCATTTGTTCTTAAACCTGAAGCAGCTGCACCTAAAGGAAGATTATTAATAAATATTACATCTGCATGTGGCTTTATTTTTAAAGTTTCTATTACTTTGTCTATAAATTCAGGAAAACATAAAAGATCATCACCATCTACAATTATTACCGCATCTAAATTAAACTTTTTAGCTGTGTCATAATACCTTTTTAATTTATCATTCTCACTTCCTCTAAATACTTTGACATTTAATTTAGCTGCAATATTTTCAAATATATTATCTCTTTTATCAGTTGACGTTGAAATAATTATTTCATCAGCAAGCTTTGACATTTTTAATCTTAAAATCAAGTGTTCGGTTACATTCTTGTCAAAAATTTGTTTTATAACTTTCCCTGGTAATCGAGAAGCCTTTTCTCTAATTGATAATAATATTCCAATTTTCATACTTTACTCTTTATATAATTTTTTCTATAAATAAGGCTTCATCTTTTGCAATATTTTGTTTTGCAATTCTTCCAATAATTAAATCTTTATTATCCGGTGTTAATCCAACATCACATCTTTTGGCAATAACTTTCTCATTTGTTATTTCTTCACCTTTTTTAATTTCAACAGCAGCAACTAATCTTTTTCTTACAATTTGTCTATATCTTAATGTTGCTTCGTTTAGGTTTTTAAAGTAAGATGTTCCTATTGCAATTTCTGTTGCTCTAACATTTTCTACAAATTCTTTAAAATCATCTGGATTTAAAGCAGATTCAAAGTCTTCACTTCTATCATCTCTATTTAGTGTGATATGTTTCTCTATATACGTCGCGCCATATGGTAGAGCAAGAATTGGAATAATCTTTGCTAAATTATCCCCTCCATCAATATGATCTGCAAGTCCTACTTCAACATTAAAAGTGTCTTTTAAAGTTTTTAATAAAGACATATCAGTCTCTTCAAGTTTAGTAGGGTAATTTTGGAATCCATGAAGAAGAATAATATTGTTATTTTCATTTTCTCTGAAAATATTAATTGCTTTTTCTATTTCACTTAAATAGGCACCACCTATTCTAAATAGTGTTTTTTTACCTGTTCTTGCAATTGCTTTAATCATGTCAACTTCAGAAAAACAAGCAGGTGACACAACATAAAATTCTGGATTTAGTTTCTCTTCACTAAACTCTAATGACTGAATATCATTTGGCATTACACATAATTGAATATTAATTTCTTTTGCTATAGAGGCTAACTTTTCCCATTCTTCATTTGTAGGATTTATATCTTCTAAATATTTATATACATCTAAGTTTTCTCTACCTGCAGATACTTTTCCTTCTCCATTACCATAATAAGTCACCATATAGTTCGGTAGGTCAGTTAGATGAATACTAAAAGAGTCAGCACCTGATTCTTTAGCTTTTTTCATTAAATCTATCGCTTGACTAATTTTTCCATCATGTCCCCATGCTAATTCTGCAATTATATGTGTTTTTTTCATTGTTTTCCTTTTTAATCTGATACTGGTAAGTAGCATTTACTACACATGTTTATATCCATATAGTTACCTTCTAAATGTTTTTTTCTAATGTTTTTATATGCGGGTGATGTCCAAATGTCTTTTAAGTTTTGTTTTTTCCAATTCCCTACAATATATTCATCTTGATCATCAACACAGCAAACTGTAACATTTCCATTATATTTTAAGAACATTCTTTGAAATAGTTGTTCACAGTAAAATCCTTCTACTTTTGGATATGTATCAACATGATCATAATCTCTTTCTACATAGAATCCATATCCTACTGCGTCTACAAGGTTTTTCCACATAGCTTTTAGACCTTCGAATTGAGCTAGCCATTCATCTGTTTTATACATAACCATAGAAACTCTTACATGACAATTTGGGTACTTTTCATTTCGTATTTTTAAGAAATTATATAAGTTATTAACTACTGTACCAAGAGAAGTCCCTTTTCTTTGTTTTTCATAAATATCTGGTGAAATTGAGTCAAAAGAAATAAATAGTTTATCAAGACCTGCTTTTAATAGTTCTTCTCCAATTTCTTGATTGAGCAAAGAACCATTACTATTCATCATAACATCAATAATACCAGACTTTTTAGCATATTCAACTTGCCAAACTACATCTTTATGTAATAAAGGTTCTCCTAAATAGTTTAGTTTAATACTATACACACCATTTTTAACAGCTTGATCAATTATTTGTTTATAATCTTCCCTTGTCATATATCCTTGAGTAGAAAACTGATGTTTTTGTAAAAGGATTGTTCGTGGACACATAGGACATTTTAGATTACATACATTAGTTGTTTCTATATCTAGGTGTAGTGGGAATTTAGATAAGTATTTATTTTTAGGATAATCTACCCATTTTTTTCTATAGTCTTGATATTCTTTAGGTTTATTTTCTTCCCACTTTGTTGAATAGACAATTTCATGATATGTTTTATTAGCATTATATTCTTCTTTAATTTCTTTCATCTCAATCCTTTATAAGTTGTTAAATTCTATTTGAGCTTTTTCAAAGTCTTCCATTTTTCCTATATCTAACCAATATTCGTGTATAGGGAAAGATAAAATATTTTTATTATCCTCTATTAATTTCTCAAATAATGTAGGCATATCATAAAAAGTATCTTTGGGAATTAATTTCAGTATTTTGTGTGATAAAAGATAAATACCTGCATTTACAAAAAACTTATGAATGGGTTTTTCAATAATTGACGTGATTTTCTCATTATTTGTTTGAATAACACCATATGGTACTTGAAAATCATACTCTCTGACACACATTGTTCCTACAGAATTCCCTTGAATATGATAATCTAAAAAATGTGAGAAGTTTACATTTGTTAGGAGATCAGCATTCATAACAAAAAAAGGCTCATTAATAGGTTCATCAATTAAACTTAGTGCTCCAGCAGTACCAAGTCTTTTATTTTCTTCAATATATGTTATTTTAACTCCAAATTTAGAACCATCTTTGAAATAGTTTTTTATCATATGTGCTTTATAATTTACACTAATTATGATATCTGTAAAACCATAAGCTGCAAAGTTTTCAATAATGGTTTCTAATATTGGTTTTGAACCAACTTTCAAAAGAGGTTTAGGAGTATCGTTTGTAAGTGGTTGAAGTCTTGTTCCTAGCCCTCCAGCCATTAATATAACTTTATTTTTTCTTTTCTTGCTTGTAAGAAGTGTTGCTAAATCTTCAATATCAATTAATTTACCGTTATTATCTATAATAGGAATTTGATATACTTTGTTGATTATTGCTTTTTGAATAATAGTTTCTTTTGAATCATTAATTGTACAAGTAGTTGGATCTTTGTGATAAATATCTTTTATTGATGTATTTAAGTCATATCCATTTAGTATAGCTCTTCTTATATCACCATCATTAATAGTACCTTTTAAGGTATTTCTATCATCAACAACAAGCGCAATTCTCATTGTTCCTTTATCAATTATTTCTAAAGTTCTTTTTATAGTAGCATCTTCATATACTAATATATTTTTAATATTACTCATAAATCCACTCCTTTATTAACAATAGTAAAAAGATAATAACATTAACAATATTAATCTAATATTAAGAAAAGTTAATTAAAATCATAAAATTGCTTATTTAATAAATCTTTTCTATATTTTTCTTTTATAAGTTTGATAATTCTTTTTGATGCACCACCTTCACCAAAAGGGTTATTAATATTAATTAATTTATTTTTGAAATCTGAACTATATATCTTTTCTAAAGCTAACGTAATTGCTAGGTTATTTGGCATACAATCAATAATACTTTCAGCTTTAATTCTTCCCTTCTGTCTATCTCCTATGTTGATTGTTGGAATTTTAAAGCTAGGAACTTCCATTATTCCACTTGAACTGTTTCCCACAACTGCATCAACAAATTGTAAAGCACTTAAATATCTTAATTGACCAAGTGAAGTAAATACAATTGTATTTTTATTTTGTGAAACATATTCATCTATCATTTGATTTATTATTCTTCCATCAGTATCACTATTTGCTTTAGTAAAAATTATATTTGTTTCTTTAAGTTTGCTAAGAGAGATTAATAATTCTTCAAATTGTTTTTTTGAACTATTTTCTTCTAATGTTACAGGGTGAAAAGTTACAAGAAGATTTTTTTTAGATAATTTAAAATTAATACTATATTCAAACTCTTCTTTTGATAAAAGTTGTAATTTCTTTATATTATCTATACCTATACCTCCTACATTGAAGACATGTTCAGGATTTTCTCCTAGCTGGATTACTCTTTTTTTGTATATTTCTGTTGAAGTAAAGTGTAAATGAGACATTTTTGTTATAGCATGCCTAATAGCATCATCAATTACTCCTTCCGTAAGCTCTCCTCCATATAAATGACATATAGGAATTCTACTTATTAGTGCAGCAGTTGCAGCTGGAAGAATTTCATATCTATCTCCTAAAACTACTAAGGTATCAGGTTTTAATTCATCAAAAGCTTCAGCATAAGATATTTGTGCTAATCCTATAGATTTAGAAATACTTATAGGAGTATCAGAAGATAAAAGAATTTCAATTTTTTTAGATATCTTAAACTCTTTTTCTATTTCTTTATAAGTTAAACCAAACTCTGAAGATAAATGCATTCCTGTTACAATTAATTGTAGTTCTAAATCAGAATTGTTTTGAATTTCTTTGAGTAGCCAGTAAAGTAATCCATATTCTGCTCTTGTTCCTGTAATAACACATATTTTCATATTTGTTCATCTTTTTTATAATCTTTAGTTGCTTGTGTTCCTAAAATTTCATACCATTTCATAGGATTAATTCCTGTTCCAGGTCTTTTAGTAGTTATATTATCTTTTGTTAGTATTTCACCTTTTTTTATATCTTTCATAGCAACTATAGATTTTCTAGCTATTTCTATGTTTTTACTTTCACTTTTACTTGTTCTTTTAACTCCATCTCCTAATGCAACTTCAATATTTCTGATAGCTTTTATCATAGAGATTAATTCACTAGGTTCCAAAGAAGCTTTATGATCAGGACCTTCCATCGTTTTATCTAAAGTAAAGTGTTTCTCAATTACTGTTGCACCCATTGCAACAGCAGCTATATCTATTTCTATACCTAATGTGTGATCACTATAGCCTATTTTGGTTTTAAATTCTTTTTGAATAGTAATCATAGCATTTAGATTTACATCTTCCATTGGTGTAGGATACTCAGTATTTGCATGAAGTATAGTTATATTTTCTTTTTGAGTCCCTTGAGTAATTAAAATATTTAGTGTATCTTTTATCTCATTAAGATTTGCCATTCCCGTTGATAAAATAATATTCTTATTTAATTTCCCTATTGCTTCTATATATGGAAGGTTTGTGATTTCTCCACTAGGAATTTTTATAGTATCTAGTCCTAAATTTACTAAAAGTATAATACTTTCCAAATCAAATGGTGTAGATAAAAATTTTATTTTTTTTTCTTTTGCATAATCAAATAATATTTTATGAGTTTCTATATCTAACTCTAGTTTCTTTATCATCTCAAACTGAGATTCTTCTTTATTTGTTGTTTCTTTTTGATAATCAGCTTTCTTTGCATCTATACAAACTACATTTTCTGTTTTAAATGTTTGAAATTTAACCGCATCTGCTCCAGCTATTGATGCAACATCAATTAGTTTTTTTGCTAACTCTAAAGAACCATTGTGATTCACACCTGCTTCAGCAATAATAAAAACGCTCATTTTTACTCCTTACAATACAAAACCATCATCTACGATAATATTTTGTCCATTTACATATTCACTCATATCACTTAATAAATAAATTAAAGTACCACATAAATCTTTTTGGTTTAGCATACCTTTTTTAATACATTTTTCATTATATCTTTCAAGAAAAAGTTCATTTTGGTTATCAAAAATACCTCCAGGACTTATTGCATTAACTTTAATATTTAATTCTTTAAAGTATTTTGCCATATATTTTGTTAGATGAATTAGAGCTGATTTAATTGCAGCGTATTCAATAGGAATAGTCATAGGAGTATCTTTATATAGTTCAAATCTAGGTGCGACTACTCCATAAATTGAAGAGATATTAATTATATTTCCATATCCTTGATCTTTAAAATATTTTGCAAATTGTTGCGAAGTAAGAAAATAACCTCCTAGGTTTAGATTAATATTTTCGTTAAAATCATCAAATTCAACATCAAAAAAATAGTTTCCAAAATTTTTATTTCTAGGATATGCATTATTTACGATGGCATCAATTCTTCTATATTTAGAATTAATGATTTTAATTGCTTTTATAATCGATTGTTTATTTGTTATATCTATTTGAACAGTATCAATATTAGATAAACCATATTGATCATATAGATCTTTTTTAACTTTATTTGCCTGTTCAATATTAAAATCAGCAATTATGGCAGTAGCTTCATTTTGGGCTATGGACTTAATGAACTCTGATCCAATTAATCCTGCACCTCCTGTTACTACAATAACTTTATCTTTTAACATTTTTTAATCTCTCTTTTTTAAAAGCATACAGAATTGAGGTCCAATTATATTTTCTTCAAATAAGTTAACATTTCCCATGGCCATTTGTTTTGCATTTATATCATATTTAAATACATTTTCTTCTTTTTCATCTAAAGTTAAATTATATACTCTTGTTAGAAAAAAGTATGTTGAGAAATATTTTATATCTTCTACTATAAAAAAATCTTTTAAAAAATCTTTTAATATATCTAACTTAAAAAGAGTATTATGAAAAGGCTCAGGAATTTTTGGGTACTTAAATGTTTCTCTTAGTTCATTTAAGTTATCTAATCCATCAATAGATGTCTCAAGCATAATATAATATCCATCACTATTTAAAGAATCGTAAATCTTTTTTATAGCTTTTTTCTGGTTATCAAAATTTCCTAAATTGATTAACATCCTTTTCGTTATAGCAATATCTGTTTTTTCTTCAAATGAATCTTCTAATATATTAAGTTTATTTAAATTTACATTTTTTACATCTTTTAAAGTTTTAGATGCTTTTTCTAGCATGGCATCTGAATAATCATAAGCAAAAACTTTTTGAACTTCTTTGGCAAAATATATTGTATCAGAACCATCACCACAACCGATATCTTTGATTGTTTTTCTATTAGTTTTTTCAATAAAATCTATAATAGTTTTTCTTTCTAATTCTTGTAAATTTCTATCTCTTAAAGAGACTGTCTCCATATTTTCCCAATGTTCTTTTATTATTTTTAAATCTTTTTCTTTCATTATTTCCTCTTTAAATTACTCCACTCGGAATATTAACAAGATGGTCTTGTAAATATTTTGAGTTTATTAAATTATCACTTTGACAATTTTTATAAATATCCAGTTCATTTAGTAGTTTCCAAGCAGGTCTTGTCATTACTAAATGTTTATTTGTTTGTTTTAAAAACTCATTTCTTTGTTTTTGATTTTTTAAAACAATAGAATTTAGCCAATAGTTTGATTTAGTTTTTTGGGGTTCCTCTACAAATTTTATGTTTTGTGACTTAAAGAACTTTTTATATTTTTTTGCAAGTTCTCTTTTTTCTTTTAGAAAACTATCTAGTTGTTCAAGTTGTGCCAATAGTAAAGCGGCATTTAAATTTGGCATTCTATAGTTATATGCTATCTCATCATGTACATATTCGTATGGATGAGGTATTTTGGCAGTTGTTGTTAGATGTTTAGCTTTTTTTGCAAGTTTTTCATCATTTGTAAGGATTACTCCACCACCACCTGATGTTATAATTTTATTTCCGTTAAAAGAAATGGCAGAAATTTTGCCAAATGTTCCTGTATGTTTATTTTTGTAAAAAGAACCAAGGCTCTCAGCAGCGTCTTCAACTACCTTAATATGGTACTTTTTACAAATCTCTATAATTTTATCAATTTTACAAGGATGTCCAAAAGTATGCATTGGTACACAAGCTTTTATCACTTTTTTTGTCTTCTTGTTTATACATTGGTTATTTTTAATATAAGTATTTCTTTCTAGAAACTTTTTTAATGCTTTATGTGATAATCCTAAAGTTTTTTTATCAACATCTATAAATATAGGTTTAGCACCAATATAAGAGATAGCATTTGCAGTTGCAATAAAAGATAAACTTTGAGTGATAACTTCATCATCTTTTTTTACATTTGCTAATAAAAGACAGGTGTGTAGTGCTGAGGTACCATTTACTGTGGCAATTGCATATTTGGCACCTGTATATTTAGCTATCTCTTCTTCAAATTTATTTACAAAAGCTCCTACACTTGAAACAAAAGTAGAGTCAATACATTGAGTAAGGTACTCTTTTTCATTGCCTCTAAATCTTGGTTCGTGAAGGGCAATAAAATTATCAGTATTATATAAATCTTTGATAAATTTTATTGTTTTTTTATACATTATAGATGTTTGCCTTATATTTTCTTAGATTTTCAGGATTTCCAAACCAATCAACAGTTTTCTCTAAACCATCTTTGATTGAGTATTTGGGTTCGAATCCTGTAAGACTTTTGATTTTACTATTATCACACCAAAGCCTAAATACTTCAGATTTTTCTGGTCTAATTCTTTGCTCGTCAGTTATAAACTCTACATCACTTTTCATAATCTCTTTGATTAGATTTAGTGTGTCACCTACACTTATTTCGTAATTCGAACCTACATTTACAGTTTCGCCAATAGCTTCTTCACATGATGCTAATTCTATAAAACCTCTACAAGTATCTTCAACATAGTTAAAGTCTCTAGTAGGACTTACATCTCCAAGTTTAATAGATTTTTCTCCATTTGCTATTTGTGTGATGATTGTAGGTATTACAGCTCTTGCACTTTGTCTAGGTCCATAAGTATTAAAAGGTCTTACAATAGTTACAGGCAGATTAAAAGCATTATAAAAACTCATTGCCATGTTATCAGCACCAATTTTACTTGCACTATATGGACTTTGCGGTTGAATAGGGTGTTTTTCATCAATTGGCACATACTGGGCTGTTCCATATACTTCACTAGTACTAGTGTGAATAACTCTTTGAACATTGTTTTCTAAACATGCTTGTACGATATTTAATGTACCTGTTACATTTGTGTCTACGTATGAACTAGGTGCAACATAAGAGTAGGGTATTGCAATAAGCGCTGCTAGATGAAATACTATATCAACATCTTTAGTAATATGTTTACAATAGTGAGGATCTCTAATATCTCCATTTAATACTTCAATATTATCTAAACAATCAATATCTTCAATCCAACCCCAATAGTTGAATGAGTTATATTGACTTAGAGCTTTTACTTTAGCACCCTTTTTTACTAACATCTCTGTAAGGTGAGAGCCAATAAAACCATCAGCACCTGTTATAAGTATCGTTTTGTTTTTCATTTATTAACTTCTTTACCTTTTATTGTATCTTTAATCTCTTTTAGTAGACCGATAAGTGTAATACACCAGTACTCTTTAATTCTCATAAGAGTTTCTTTTTCACTAATATCTTTTTGTTTTAGGTTTAATGTAAAGTTTATGTAAATATCTACTAAATCTGTATATTGTAAGAATAAATTACCAAAAGTAGAGTTTTTCATTTTTTTCATTTTTTCAAGAATCCATATCATAATATCAAGTTTTTTTTCTAAAAACTGATCTTTATTTGTAATTTTTGTTTTTTTAAAACTATTAACCCTAGTTATAATGCTATTTATTTCAATTATATCTTTTTGGAAATCTAGTCTTTTTAGAACGGAGCTTATATTATTCAATTCTTCAATGGGATTAAACTTTTTATTTCTGAATTGGGACGTATCAAGATCTTTAATATCTAATGGAATTAGGCCTTCAATAAATACTCCATCAGAAAGATTATATATTTTCGCTTTTGAATCACTATGTGAGTGGATAAATGATTCATAATCTCTTTTAAATGTTAATAGTTTTCTTGTAGATTTAACAAAAGGTCTTAAGTTACCTTTTATTTCTAGGATATCACTTTCTGAAATGATATCATTTTTTTGTGATTCATTATTCTCTAAATTATTTCCTGTCATATCAAGTGTGTCACTAGCAAAAGTTTTACCTGTTTCTTGATTAAAAGCAGCATCATTTCCTGTTAAATATATCTCTTCTGCTCCAATAAATATTGCAAAAGCAAGTCCAAATGTACCAACATTAGGGAATGAAAAGAAATATTTTACTTCTGAGGATACTGGCATTACCTGTGAAAAGTAAAAGTTTAAGTCTTTAACTTTTTCTAGTACATCAGGATGTTGTTGCGATAAAAAAACTATAGAACTTTCTTTTAAATAGGTGTCATTTTCCATTATAAATAAGTCTTCAATAATTTTAGAAGGATCAATAGATACAATAATATCTGGTTTAACATTTTCTTTTTCTAATTTTTGAGTAATCTTATCTACACAAATTATTATAAATTTATTTTGGTTCTTTTTAATCCATTCTATTTGAGTATCAACAGATGGACCTGCTCCAATAATTAAAACCTTTTGATCTTTTAAAGGCATATATTTATTAATTAAATCTTTTTTACAAAACTTATGCCCTTCATTTATATATTTTACTGTTCTTGAAAAAACATTAAGTACAGAGTTATATGAGAAGGAAGCAGCATGATGATGTAAGAAAAAGTCAATCATCTCATCTAAAATATATTTATACTGAATCCAAAATAGATGATGTTTCATATTATAGTTCATATAACTATGATGACCTGCAAAGTTAGCCAGAGAACTCTCTCTTTGATTTACATTTTCTCCAATAGATAAAAATAGTTTTTTATTTCCTTCTTCAAAAATAGAATAGTCAATAGTAAATAGAGAAATTTTGAAAAGCTCTACATCTGGTTCTATAATTAATGTATTCATTGAATCTATTTTTTTATATATTTCATGGATATGTACTCCAACTCCAACACCAATAAAGATAAATTTAAAAATTTTTGAAAAAGTAATATTTTCAAAATTTATTTTTTTATTTAAATAATCAACTAATGGGATAGCACTACCTAAAGAACTCATAAGTGCAAATTTATTATTTCTAGGATCAACTCTTAGCATGTTTAAAGAATGATGTTGTGAAAAGTTTACTAAGTCTCTTCTTTTATCTGCTTCTTCATAACTATTAAATCCATATATAAAATCTTTTTTATTATTATCATAAATATCAAAATATCCTTCTTCTTTATATTCTAAAGAATATTTTTCAAGATATTCACCTTTTTCTATTTTTTTATCTAGTTCAATTACTTTGTTATAAACTTCTGTTTGACTTTTCTTCAGATAATCTAAATTTCTTAGATATAAATTTAATAATATATTATTGAATTCTTCAAGTTCTTCTTTCATTGTTTGCCTTATTGATTATAAAGATAGATTTTACAAAAAATAACATAAAATAAGACATAAAAGGTCTGGGAATTTCCCCAGCCTTTTAAAATGTATTTTTTATTGAAGTAATCTTAAAACATTTTGCTGCGTAGCATTAGATTGGCTCATAGCATAAGTACCAGCTTGAGCAATGATGTTTTGTTTGTTGAAGTTTGCACTTTCAGCAGCATAATCAACATCTCTAATCACAGATTCAGCAGCTTTAATATTAGTTTGCTGAGTCATTTGATTTCTAATAGCTGACTCTAATTGGTTTTGAGTAGAACCGAAGTCTGCTCTCCATCCATTTAGTGTATTTAATGCACTATCAATTTCATCTAGGTAACCTCTAGCATCACCTGCACTACTAAATCCACCAGAACCAACGTTTGCAGCAGATTTTAAACTACTTAGTTTTAACCCATCAGTAGTTGACCAAACACCAGATGTACTTGCTATAGTATCTCCACTAGATTCACCCATTTGGAATGTTAAAGAAGAAGCACCAGAAGTAGCACCTTCTAAAAGTTTTGTTCCATTATAGTTAGTTTGATCAGCAATGTTATTTAACTGGTCTAACAATTTGTTAACATCTTTAGCAATAGCAGTTCTACCTTCATCAGAAGTAGTATCTGTTGATGCTTGGATTAATTTTGTTTTAACAATATCTAAAATATTAGATTGCTCGGCCATAGCTTTATCAGCAATTTGTGTTAAAGCAACAGCAGAATTACCATTAGAAATTGATTGACCAATAGCATTAGCTTGAGTTCTAAGTTTATCAGCAATAGCTAAACCAGAAGCATCATCACTTGCTTTGTTAATTCTTAACCCTGAACTTAATTTCTCTAATGAGTTTTTTAAGTTGTTTTGTGTGTTATATGCACTCTCTTGGGCATTTAAAGAGGCAACATTTGTATTAATTCTCATCATAAATCCTTTATTTAAAAAGATTTACCCTGATACGGGAGCCTGAAACGTTCTTGTATTACCAAGCATAGAAGGAGGTCCTTCTTCGGAATCCATTGACCCCTAAATTATTTATGTTTCAACCCCATAACTCCTATCAATACAATATTAATTATTGTAATAATCTAGTAACATTTTGTTGCATTGCATTAGCTTGACTCATAGCATAAGTACCAGCTTGAGCAATGATGTTTTGTTTGTTGAAGTTTGCACTTTCAGCAGCATAATCAACATCTCTAATCACAGATTCAGCAGCTTTAATATTAGTTTGCTGAGTCATTTGATTTCTAATAGCTGACTCTAATTGGTTTTGAGTAGAACCGAAGTCTGCTCTCCATCCATTTAGTGTATTTAATGCACTATCAATTTCATCTAAATAAGCTCTAGCTCCACCAGCAGAAATAGTACCTGAAGCACCACTTGAATCTACTTTTAATGCACTTAAACCTAAACCTGTAGTATTTGATTGAGTTCCACCTGCTGTAGAAATTGTATCACCACTAGACTCACCCATTTGGAAAGTTAGTGTACCTGCTGAATCCGCAGCACTAGCTCCTTGAAGAAGCGTTGTTCCATTATAATTTGTTTGACTAGCAATATTATTTAATTGAGTCAATAGTTTATTTATGTCTTTGGAAATAGCAGTTCTACCTTCATCAGAAGTAGTATCTGTAGCAGCCTGGATTAATTTTGTTTTAACAATGTCTAAAATATTAGATTGTTCAGCCATAGCTTTATCAGCAATCTGTGTTAAAGACACAGCAGAATTACCATTAGCAATAGATTGACCAATAGAACTAGCCTGAGTTCTAAGTTTATCAGCAATAGCTAAACCAGAAGCATCATCACTTGCTTTATTAATTCTTAATCCTGAAGATAATTTCTCCAGAGAGTTACTTAAATTATTATTAGTATTTCTTGCAGCTTCATGCGCTTGCATCGCTGCAATATTTGTATTGATTCTCATAATAAATCCTTTATTTAAAAAGATTTACCCTGATACGGGAGCCTAAAACATTCTTGTATTATCAAGCATAGAAGGAGGTCCTTCTTCGGAATCAATTGATCCCTATATTATATTATTTGTATAAATAATATAGAAATATCTAATAAGTTATTAGACATATCTATATTATTAATATAATGTTTAAGATTACTTCTTATTGAAGTAATCTTAAAACATTTTGCTGCGTAGCATTAGATTGGCTCATAGCATAAGTACCAGCTTGAGCAATGATGTTTTGTTTGTTGAAGTTTGCACTTTCAGCAGCATAATCAACATCTCTAATCACAGATTCAGCAGCTTTAATATTAGTTTGCTGAGTCATTTGATTTCTAATAGCTGACTCTAATTGGTTTTGAGTAGAACCGAAGTCTGCTCTCCATCCATTTAGTGTATTTAATGCACTATCAATTTCATCTAAATAAGCTCTAGCTCCACCAGCAGAAATAGTACCTGAAGCACCACTTGAATCTGTTTTTAAAGCAGCAAGCCCTAATCCATCAGTATTAGATCTTACTCCAGAAGTTGATTCAATAGTATCTCCACTCGACTCACCCATTTGGAACGTTAATTTAGTTGCTGCATTTGCTGCAGATGCCGCAGAAGCTTGAAGTAACGTTGTACCATTATAGTTTGTTTGTTGAGCAATATTATTTAACTGGTCTAACAATTTGTTAATATCTTTAGCAATAGCAGTTCTACCTTCATCAGAAGTAGTATCTGTTGATGCTTGGATTAATTTTGTTTTAACAATATCTAAAATATTAGATTGCTCGGCCATAGCTTTATCAGCAATTTGTGTTAAAGCAACAGCAGAATTACCATTAGAAATTGATTGACCAATAGCATTAGCTTGAGTTCTAAGTTTATCAGCAATAGCTAAACCAGAAGCATCATCACTTGCTTTGTTAATTCTTAACCCTGAACTTAATTTCT